>Ga0157364_1003046_pt1 | contig 16077 bp, 3 predicted proteins | sample AttsexASBM2_FD_111476 | JGI IMG/M metagenome (GOLD analysis project Ga0157364, IMG submission 111476) | Fungus gardens microbial communities from leaf cutter ant in Ribeirão Preto, State of São Paulo, Brazil - Atta sexdens ASBM2 | ecosystem: Host-associated > Fungi > Mycelium > Unclassified ...
ATATATATATATATATATATATATATATATCATTAGAGCAAGTGTTAGTATTATTTCAGCTAATAAAATAATATTTTATACTATTATTAAAAACAAATTATTGTCATAGGTATTATCATTTGTACATTACTACTATATTTAACATTAATTATATGTTTTTATGTGTTCCGCCTCTTTCACAACATCTTTGAAGATATGTTACAACTATATATCCATAGCATTATAGGTGTTCATGGTTCTTCGAAGAAGCAGTTCCATATGATCACATACAGAAATGAAGCATAATAAGTGGAGGTTCGGATGAGTGATCAATCGATGCATCATAAAATTAGTTACCGAATTCATAAAATAAATTTTTTTTTATTATAATTTTGTCATGTATCCTCTGAAATATGATACTAATCAATAATATTTATTTTCACAACAAAATTTCAATGAGTTTAATAAAATTTTCTCCACCATTATTACGCTATTAGTGACACTACTTGTCGAATTTATTACTTATTGCATTAGTGACACTAGTAGTATATTTTTATGCTGACTAAATCAATTCAAGATTTTATTTCCAATTCGAAAATTAATCAAAATTGGAAAACCAAAAATCGAAATCAGTAGAAATTTCGAAAATTTTCAATTTTTATTTTCGATATCGAAACGACGTCTTTTCGAGAAATTATTTCTGACTAGAATTGTATGGTAGCCTATAGGCATTTTCAGTCTCTTTAAGGGGCACCTCTCTTATGTATGCCTACATGTTACTATACGTCAAATTGATATTCTATGAGACTTTTTAGTTTTCATGGAGCATCTGTCCACATGGGTATCTCTATTATCCTATTTCCATTCCTATGAATGTCCTACGTATACCTATGCGTGCTGCACAAATTCTATAGATAACTACAGATATAAACTCCTACAGAATCTTATAGTCCTCTATAGGAACTCATAAAAAAAACCCATGGGAAATTGCAGCAGGGATATTTTTCTCTATCATATTATTTAAATTTTCCATACTGTTCTACATTATTGCAATCGAATTTCTTCGCGTCTCTTCTGAACTCTTATCATCTATTGCTTTATCTATACGCTCTTCAAGCACATTATCTACATATTCCACAATCTTGTATATTATTATAAATACCAACTTTATTATAAAAGACAAAGTTGCTTCGTGATAGATCGATATTAATCGATATACCATTCAATCATCAATTTCAGCCATCAATTTCAACTTTTTGGTTCACAAGCTTTTTCAGAAAAAGTCTTTACTTCTTCTCTGATTGGAGCAATTTTCGAAAATAGATTTTGCTGAAGCTTCTTTCAAGCGTCTACCTAAATAATCTGGAAACACTGGTAGTAACTCGACACTAAGCTGGATGGCGCGAGACACGGATGTGCTTTCTTTACGCAACTTGCGTCAGATCGAAATTATCAGAAACTCAATAAGATCTGAATCAATCAAGTGTACTCAATCGACTGCAACCGCTCGAAATATATAATGAAAGTGTTTCTATTTTTTTCTATGCGTACCTTAAAAGCGGAGATATCGCGACGCAAAGTTCCGAACTGCCACTTTTTCAAATTAAGATACGTTGTCATCTATCGCATTCCACACATGTCCTTCTGACATTCTTTACGCAAGGAGCGCTAGTTTCGTGTCCTTCTAACATTCTTTATGCAAAGAGTGCTAGTGATATACTATGATGATCAGCGAGCGCTGCGATCTGAAAACATCGGGAGTACGATAGTATCGCGACGCTAAGCATGGCGTGAGTCTGTACTACGATAGTATCTCGATCGGTGTTTTCAAAACGGGATCGGTAAAGTCGGTATAATAATAAAACACGTAATTGCTAAAAATTAAGAAATATAATTTAAAAAGCGATGTATTCGATCTCGACTTATTTATAACTTAATATTTAACAAAAGGAGATTAAATACAATAGAAATGAAATTATTCCCTGGTATTTGTTAATTAAGCTAGGAAATAATAATGAAAAATCGATTTATTTCTATTTATTTATAATTAATATTTAAAAAAAGAAGGTCAAACGGAAATGGCATTATACTGGTATTTGTTAACTAAGCTAGAAAAAGATAATGACAAAGTAATTTATTCGATAACGATCTCCATTTGTTAATATTTAATAAAATGAGATTGGATAAAAACGAAATTACTTGCCGGTAATTGTTAACCTAGCTATTTTATAAACAAATAGAAATAAATCACTTTTTCATTATCATTTCTTAGCTTAGTTAACAATTATCAACGAGTAATTTCGTTTCTCTTTGATCTCCTTTTGTTAAATAATAAGTTATAATAAGTTATAAATATGAGAGATCGTTATCGAATAAATTACTTTGTCATTATCTTTTTCTAGCTAGTTAACAATATGGTAATTACTGCGTTGATGGTATCATTTTACTTATTCCATATTGGTTACTGGCACTGTGAGTGTTCATTTCATTTTTTATTCAATATTTAATTTAAGACATAAATTATGAAGGTTAGAAAGAGAAACTAAATGTAAGATACATTATAAAGTATGTCAAACAAGAAAAGATCGAGGGCCGGTTTCACCAAGGGGAAAGATCGAGGGCCGATCAAGCTTAATCATAATTAACTATCAACTGATCGATACTATTAAATAGCAAAAGCGATTTGTCATTCAATTAGCCGAATAAGCTAACGCGTTAAAACTGCCTTGAGTAAGCCAACTTCTCGAAATATATTTCGCGTTTCACAGTTGGTAGCCTTTATCTTTTATGCGACATTCATAAAGGTGCCTTTTTATGCTGACACTTTATGCTCATTTTCATTATTAAAATCAAACATTTGATATTCGTCAATTTCTATCCTTAACCCCATGTTTACCATGCTAGGGGCAAGTTTCACCAACGCCAGTTAGCTTAATTGGCCGTTGACTGACCAATCAAGTTTGCTGTTGAGTGGAATCGACTAATTGCAGTTGATAGTTAATCACGATTAAACTTGATCGGTGTTGGTAAAACGCCTTATCAGTCCGATATTTCAGACTCTGAAAGAATTAACAAATCATTTGATTACATGATCATTGTAATTGATCCATTTTTTCTTCATTCAAAATCACAATTTTTAGTAGCCTGGACACAAAGCTATAGACAGAGACGGCGGAGATTTAGATATCGTCCAACTGAGCACACCATGACCGATATTCATAGACGGATCTTATATTAAATATTAAGAATAGTCTTAAGATATCATGAATTAGAAGGCCGTATTAGCGACTTACGACATTACTTAAAGCCGGTTCTACATTAGTTGCAAGCTGATCGCAAGTTGTTGCGATAATGAATATGAAATGTTAATTTCAAACTCCAAGCTTCAGAGTTGGTTGTCGCAACAAACTTGCGATCAGCTTGCAACTAATGTAAAACCAGCTTAAACGGTTAAAATAAGAATCAACTATGAATACCAGCCCATGAGAGAGGCAAACTGCATCACATGAAAAACAACATCCAATCAGGATGGGAATCACATGATTAGTTTTCTCCAATCTCTTCCACTTCCATGTCTATGGAGCTTTGATGACTGTGCCTAATCAGAGGATCACGTGGCGCAGTTTGCTACTCTCTCCCTTTGAAATTCTCTCGTCGCCAAATTCTCTTTCCTCTCATGTTTCTCGTGGGCAGGAAATAAATTTTTGGATTTTTGGATTTTGGAAAGTGTGATCGCTTTAAATCCGCATTTACAATAATAAGTATATTAAATTATATCTGGAAATGATATTAGCTCGGCGTGTTATTTTTCACCACATAAGCGGCATTTTCCTCTGGCTGAAATTATCGATATTATTACCATTACCAGTAGTGAGGTATCAGTCTGTTAAACTGTTAAGTGTGCAGCGATGCTGCAAGTTAACCAAAAAATGTCAGCAAGGGTATTTATCAAGGATATTCTTATATTCAACCCAATTAAAATAGTAATTTTAATTTTTCTTCAAGGACATTCTTATTGAAGGTCTTCTTATTCCAATCCAAGTAATGGCAACTTTAATTCTTTGTCAAAAATTACTTTTCGAAAAAAATTAATTATTAAATGAAAAATTAAAACCCAGATGCTACAATCTTAACTAATCAAGTTAAATTCTATCAAATCAAAAAATAAAACACAAATGATATTATCTCTTGTTATTTTGGTAATGATATGTATCATTTGTATAAAAAATTTGACATTAACAAAATTGGCGCCAAATTAAATTCCTCAAAATTTTATGTATTATTCATAATAATGATTTAATATCAACAATTAGCACCAAGTTAAATTCCATATAATTCGGATACCAAATAAATAATATTAACTTTAATCAATATAAAAAGATAAATATAACAAGCTAATGAGAGTCAGCAACGATAAACGGCGTAATTATTTAGTGAATAATCAATATTCAGATATTGCATTGTCTTCTTTATTTTGAACGTTTCGATTCTCTTTGGAGTCCTCCTTAGCAAGAATGATACAAGTATAATTAGCTCACATGTCCATAATGCCTAAGGTTGGAGTCCCATGAGATGGATTTATCGCGTAACCGCGTACCAATCAATAATCAGTAAAACACGAAACCATAATAGCGGATTACTTCTAATTTGTTGATTGATTATGCGGTTATGCAATACGCGATAAATACATCTCATGGGACTTTAGCCAAAGTCACTCACAAATTGGCAAAGATGCAACTTTGTTAATCTGTTATTTTTTTTAAAACAAATCTTATTACAGTGATATATGCGTAAACAATTCAAATGATTCCATCACGGAACATGAAGCATTGCACTGAAACTTTATTGAACATTATAACTTAAAATATAACAACATATTATATAATAACTTAAAAAGTAGAATTATTAAAATCAAATATAAAGATCACACATTTTTAGAATGACGTCCGTGCACGACGACGTGTCACTCAGAACTATTCTCGAAGTAAGAGGTCACATAGTAAACATTAAAGCAAATTTGCAAATATAATGAACAAAATACATATATATAGTTATTAAGTCAAACTGATAAAAACCACAATAAATTATTGTACAAGAATTAAGAAGTCAAAATTATTAAAATTGTGAAATAAACAATTACATAATAAATAGAAAAAAAAAGAAAAAATTCAATATAAAATATATCTCAATAAAATTGTTACATTTTCGTCTATCGATAAAACTTTATCAAATTAAAAACTTTATCAAATAAAAACTTTATCAAATAAAAAACTATAAATCTAAAAAGGTTTCTAACATCAGTCAGAAGAAATTTTCAAGCATCGCTGCATAGGTATGATGCAGATCTTCTGTATCTGAATGTAAATTAAATTCCTTTGCATGTATGAATGTCACTTCCGAAATCAATTTTCTGTTTAAAAATTTCTGCTTATTTAAAATTTGGACGCGGTATCCACATGTTACCAGAAAGATGGGAAAAGTGACTAGCGATTACTTTGAATAAAACATTATGTACCATTCTTTCACAATAAATACTTAATTTTTGATAAAAAACGGCGGAAACTTATTTGTACTCCCAACATTACTAAAAATTCCAATATTACTAAATATTACTAAACATTCTTAGGATGGTACCTGAACTATTTATCATTACATCCTATTTCTCATAAAAAAAGTGTCATAATGGATATGTTGGACAGAGTTATGTTACTCTCAGATCCAAAATTTCATTATAACAATATTCATTATTTGTACATTACTAAATAATGACTATCCGGCAAAATTTATTTTTGACACGATCAATAGTCGTCTAAAATATTGGTGTAACAAAAAAATTTTTAGTAATAATGTCCCAAATGATGATACGGTTAGTGATCGTATATCTTGGTTTTTTTATCATATATTGATTCTACGTCAGAGAAATTTTCGTCGATTTGTAAAGACACCAATGTAAAATTAGCGTTTTACAGCGATAACAAATTAAATAGATGCATAAAAGTACAAAAGGATGCTCTTCCAAAATTTGATAATAAAAATCTAATCTATAAAATTTGTTGTAAAGATTGCGATGCAACATATGTAAGACAAACATGCAAACTTTCCAGCAGAATATCTAAACATCGTAGACATCTTCGATTGGAAGAATGTCCAAATTTTAGATAAGGAAAAATTTTTGAACAAAAGATTGATTTCGGAAATGACATTCATACACATGCAAAGGAATGGCCTTAATATACGTTCAGATACAGAAGATCTGCATTATATCTGCAATGATGCTTGAAAATTTCTTCTGACTGATATTAGAAACCTTTTTAGATTTATAGTTACATTTATTAATTTATTTTGACAAAGTTGGTTAACGAAAATGTAACAATTTTATCGAGATATATTTTATATTGAATTTTTTCTTTTTTTTTCTATTTAATATGTATGTTCTTTATTTTATAATTTTAATAATTTTGACAGTTTTTAATTCTCATACAATAATTTATTGCGATTTTTATCGGTTGACTTAACAACTATATACATATGTTCGTCATATTTGCAAATTTGCCTTAATGTTTACTTAATGTGAGCCTGAATGTGTGACCTCTTACTTCGAGAATAGTTCATATCAATAGTTCATATCTAAGTGACTCGTGCACAGACGTCATTCTAAAAATGTGTGATCTTTATATTTGATTTTAATATAATTCTACTTTTTAAGTTTTAATATGTTCAACAAAGCTTCAATGCAATGCTTTATGTTCCGTGATAGAGTTATTTGAATTGTTTAAGCATATATCACTGTAATAAGATTTGTTTTTAAAAAAATGTTAGATTAACAACGCTGCGTCTTTGCCAATTTGCAAGTGACTTAAGCATTATGAACATGTGAGCTAATTATACTTGTATCATTCTTGCTGAGAAGAACTTCAAAGAGAGTCGAAACTTTCAAAATAAAGAAGACATCAATCCAATATTTGCGTCACTAAATTGATTGGTTACTAAATAATAATTGCACCGTTTATCGTTGCTGACTCTCATTAGCCTATTATATTTATCTTTTTACTGTTTAAAATTCGAGAGTCCTAATATAATTATTGTTATTCATTAACTTTAATGCTATGTATCATTCCTATAAAGGATTTAATATCAAGGACTGGTGCCAAATTAAATCCCATTTTTTTATACCATGTCAAATTAAATTAAAAATGAATATTAATCTAATGACATATATTATTTATATAAAAAAATTTAATATCAACAACTGTGGCGCCAAGTTAAATTCTACTATCGAAATGAAAAGTAAAACCCAAGTGATACTATCTTTATTATTTACTTAATCCAAATGATACTATCTTTAATATTTATACAATGAAACATAAGTATATCTTATTGAAGAATCTTCCTATTCCAATCCAAATGATTTAAATTCCTCTTAAATGAAATTATTATATCACAATTCAAAAACATTTTCTCTTCCAACTAAAAGTGGTTATTTAATTCTCCCTTCAAAATAATATACAAAACATTATCACAAAATTACGTTACCTTGCTTAATTTAAATATTATTACAAAAAATTAAAGAGTTAACTGTATAAAATGAAAAAATTTAATTTAAGTAGAAAAATTTTTCATGTAAAAACACTTGGCGCTAGATCTTGATATAATAACATAGTAGTAAGATATAAATGTAATATTTAGAAAAATAAGAAAAATAAAAATATAATACTTAAAAAAATGTAATATTTAGAAAAATAATATATTAATAAGGAAAAAATCATATTAAAAAATATGAATATTTAGAAAAATAAGAAAACATTCTCAATGAGAGAGTAAAGCACCTAGAGTGTGTATATATGCGATTGAGTTATAGAGTCATGTAAATGAATGTTATGAATACTATTAAGTTTAAGTCTGAGAAAAACAAATTTAGATTTGTGTGTTATGAAAAAAAATAAATAGTAAATTGTGTTATAAATCAGTATAAAGTTCAGATTAAATTTATTATTACTTTTATTAATACTTTTAAATTAATACTTTTAAATAATTACCCTTTATATTTATTTTTATTAATTATTATTCTAATTTTAAATTGTATTTACAGTTTTTCTTACACGATCTAGCAGCCAAGTGTTCTTACATGAAAACTTTTTCTACTTAAATTAAATTAATTTAAATTAAATTAAATTAAATTAATTTTTTCATTTTATACGATTAACACTTTAATTTTTTGTGATAACATTTAAATTAGGCAAGACGTAATTAACATAATTTTGTATATTATTTTGAAGGGAGAATTAAATAACCACTACTTTAGTTGGAAGAGAAATGTGTTTGAATGAATTGTAGTATAATATAATTTCATTTAAGAGGAATTTAAATCATTTGGATTGGAATAGGAAGGTCCAATAAGATATACGTATATTGGTTTCATTGTATAAAAATTAAATTGTATAAAAATTAAAGATAGTACCATTTTGATTAAGTAAATAATAAAGATAGTATCACTTGGATTTTATTTTTTATTTTGATAGAAGAAGAATTTAATTTGGTGCAAATTGTTGATATTAAATTTTTTATACAAAATGATACATATCATAGATTAAAATTCATTATATTTATTCATTTAACTTGGCATACAAAAAATGGAATTTAACTTGGCGCCGGTTTTTGATATCAAATTTTTATAGGAATGATGTATAGATCATTAAAGTTAATGTTATTTCTTTAATTTGGTATTTGAATTACATGGAATTTAATGATGTCAATTGTTGATATCAAATCTTTTTTACGAATAATACAATACATAAAATTTTGAGGAATTTAACTTGGCGTCAATTTTGTTGATATCAAGTCTTTTATATGATACATATCATTAGAGTTAAGTAAATAATAAGAGATAGCATCATTATATTTTATTTTTTAATTTGATAGAATTTAATTGATTGAACAAGATTGTAGCATCTGAGTTTTAATTTTTCATTTGATATATTAATTTTTATCGAAGAATAATAATTTTTGAGAGAGAATTAAAGTTGCCATTACTTGGATTAGAATAAGAAAACCTTCAATAAGAATATCTTTGACCATCGCTGCAGATTCATTATGCAGAAAAATTTTTTCTTCTTTTGGCCCCGCAGCTTAACTGATTAATTAACTGATTAAATAGTTTAACAGATTGATATCTCGTTACTGGTAATGGTAATAATGATGGCAACTCCAGCCAAATGATCAAAATGCCGCTTATACGGTGAAAAATAACACGTCGAACCACTATCGTCTCCAGATATAATATACTTATTACTGTAAATGCGCGTCGGTCACATTTTTCATAATCCAAAAATTCAAAAATTTAATTCTCAACGAGAAAGTCGAGAGGAAAGGAGAGGAGAGTAAAGAGAGAATAGCGGATAGAGAATCTCAAAGGGAGAGTTGCATCACGTGATTCGTCTCCTCTGATCCTCTGATTGGGCACGGTCATCAAAGCCATAAGTATGGAAGTGGAAGAGATTGGAGAAAATTAATCATGTAATTCCCATCCTGATTGGACGTTGTTATTCACGTGCTTTGCTTCTCTTATGGGCCGATATTCATAGTCGGTTTTTATTTGTCTTATAAGCCGGTTCTATATTAGTTGCAAATTGATCGCAAGTTTGTTGCGACAGTCAATATGAAACTTTGATTTCAAAATCCAAGCTTTAGATTGGCTGTCGCAACAAACTTATGATCTAATGTAGAACCGGCTTTAAGTAATGTCGCTAATGCAGCCTTCTAATTGGTTCATGACATCTTAAGACTATATTTAAGATTAAATATAAAATCCGTCTATGAATACCAATCATGGTATGCTCAGTTGGATGGTATCTCTCTCTAAATCTCCGCCATCTCTGTCTATAGCCTTGTGTCCACGAGGCTAAAAATCGTTACTTTGAATAAAGAAAGAATTGATCAATCACAATGATCACAATCATATGATCAAATGATTTGTTAATTCCTTCTCTATCCGAGATCTCGCACCGATTTCTAGGGCCGTTTCATCAACGTTAATCAAGTTTAATTGTGATTAACTGTCAATCGCAATTGGTCGATTCTACTAAACAGCAAACGCAATCTATGTAATGAAAAATGAATTTCTCAGCTCTTTGAAGTAATTCGTTTCCAAAAGCTCGTGTTTTTTGATGTTAGTACATTCCGCTTCGACACTAGAAGATGTAGCAACGCGATTTTCTATGCCAAAAGATGGTATCATAATCCGATCCAAAGAGGAAGATAGTACAATAAGCGTTTTATATTTTCGGCAACTTCAATATTATAATATGCATTTAATGTTTCACCAGAAACACATTGAGATGCTAGAAGCTTGTTCGTAAATATTTGTAGACCATTCTTCATCCATGCTTCAGGACATTGCTGTTGAAAATTCTCTTCATATTTATCTTCCTCAATTTTTTTGTTTTTCGCTTATTCTATTTCATTGTCATTATCATCGTAAATTTTGTCATTTGGCATCTCTTTCATAACGGAATTTCTTTATTAAGGTATTCAAATTATAATTGGAATGGGAGTTTTACCAGAATCAAAAGTGTATGACTGAGTGCTACTATTAACCCTAGTAAGTTATTGTTATTTTTGGTTACCTTCCAAATCACACAAGGGTTTGTGAAATCATGCAACTTTGTCATGCTATATCTTGACTGAATACTAGTATTTTTTAGCTCAAAATATGTGAAATTTATACCTCGAAGTTAGACAAAGATAGATAAATATTGAATCAAATATTTTATTTTTAATTTATTACAATGCTCCAGAGAAATTTTATTGAAAAAATTTATAAAAAATGACTACTTTGGATAAAAAATTCTCAAATTTTTAAATTAAATGTTCAAGTAAAAATCCATAGGATTTTTTTAGTAGACCTTTTGGACTAACAAAAAAAATAGTACGATATAAATTACTCAAACAAAAATAATTATTTGAAATATCGAAAATCGACATTTTAAAAAATTTACATATTATAAATTTACAATTAATAAATAAAATTTTTTATTATTTGAACAATATAAAATGATAGATAAAGAATTGTACATGTATAAATATAATATATATAATTAAGTTTATTAGGATTTAGTTTAGAAGATGCAACATACACTCGCTCTAAAGCAATACAACTGCCCCAGCCGAGCGATTTCCGAAGACTGACAGAGATTATAAAATTTCTACTATTTATTATATTGAAATAATTCTTTTAAATTCTACATTTTCGTGTATTTACTATCCAAAACTCAATAAACGTATATTTAATAAAAAATAAAGGGATATCCAGAACGCTGAAAGCTTACAAGTTGATCACGTGTGGGTCCCAAGTACCATCTTTGAACTTTCGTGCATTCTCACATTAAGAATAACGCAAAAAACAATATCCCGCCGACTTATCCATGGAGTTAAAATATTTTTTCAGTCTCAATCCTCATATTATAAAAAAATTACAGCAATGTAAATATTAGAATAGAGTATGTTGAATCCATGAATGATTTGCTAGGGTTAAAATTGATTAAAAATACAGTAAGGAGCCGATTCTCTAACTTTTAACGATTTTTTTATTCTATAATATCTGCGCAATGACATCAACGACTGTCGTTAAGAGTTACAGAATCGGCTCTTTAAGGTTTCAATTAAATCCATTTCGTATATGCAAATATGACAAATAGATCTTGTATAAAATTGGTGCAATTTTGAAAATGGATAATACCAATCCATCTACATACAATCAATGTACATAATCGTTAGAACTCTTGCCAAAATGCTGGATTTCAAAAAAAAAATTTTTGATCTGCGTGGACTTGGAAAAATTCAGAAGCTCAGAATTCAAAGTTCTGCAATTTTTTAATTATTCATTTTAGCTCGATTATTAAGGATAACCGTTAGAACTCTTGGCGGGCTCTTGTTAGAATGCCGGATATCCAAAAAAAATTTTTGATCTGTATGGATTTTGAAAAAATGAAATCTAAAACTGCAAAGTTCTGTGAACTTTTTAATTATTGATTTCAGTGCATTAATTGTTAAGGATAATCGTTAGAACTCTTGGCAGGGCTATCAGAACTTTTATTAGAACGTTGAATTTCCAAAAAAAATTTTTGTCCTGTGTGCACTTGGAAAAATTCGGAAACTCAGAATTCAAAGTTCTATAATTTTTAAATTATTCATTTTAGCGCATTGATTATTAAGGATTATTGTTAGAATTCTTGGCGGAACTGCCAGAAACTCTTGTCAGAACATCGGTTTTTCAAAAAAAATTAATATTAATTTTTTTTAATATTTTAATTTTTCTTTACCAATATTTAAAAAATATTTTTGATATAATGAGAATTCTATTTATAATGAGAATTCTTGTCAAAAGACATCGAATGGGCTATTTAGAACTATTTGGTGCTAATGTTGGGTGTGAAGTTAGTACCTCCAGTTTTTGAAGTATTCTTTTGTGACAATTTTTTTAAACGATTATAAAGATTTGAAATTTTTTTATTTATCAGGTTATCTCTAGATCTCTAGATCGAAAGGAATCTGATGCGTTGTTCAGAACTATTTGGACTTGATATTAATTAAAAAAAATTTTATTTTTTTGAAAAAAGTCAAAAATGATTTTTTTATGTCAGGAACTCTAGTACTCGTCAAAATACATCAATTAAACTATTCAGAACTATTCGGTGCTAATTTTAGATATGAAGTTAGTAACTCGTTTTCCGAAGTCTATTTTTTGGTGTTAATGAACGAAACTCTTTCTAGAAACCATCAGAAACTCTTTCTCCTGTTGGAAGAAATCTAGAATTCTTATCAGAACTCCAATTTCGATACATGGGGGTGCCAACTTCATACACCCTATCTTAAAAGGCATTTATAAATTTTTTCTATATTCAAAGGACTTCTGTAAGTTAAAGGACTGGCAGACGGCTATCAATGCTCTCACTGAATCTCGAATAGAATTCTTATCAATGCCTCGATGTTCTAACGGTATGCTCGCACGAGCTGCTCAAGATTTACTGCTGCATAAATGTTGAATCGAGCAAAATGTTAGACTATGTCAGTGTCAATTTGATAAATTTTTCAGGACAATGCTAATCTTGCTACACGCCTATTCTAGAATTGATCAAGTTGTGGACTGATGACGATCAGGATAGTTGTACCTCAAATATTGGGTTGTCCGGAAAGTTCATGCCGATTTTGAAGGAAAATTGAAACGCAGAAGATTTAAATTTTAGTATACATTTATTAAATTATATAGATTAGGGACGAACTTTCTGGACAATCCAATAGCTATGTTGATACTAGAGATGCACCTGATAATGATCTTACCGGTTAGCAGGATACCGGATAATCCGCCGAACTATTTTATCGGATATTATTCGGCTTATCCGGCAAAAAAGTATTCCAATACTTAAAAAATAGATTAAAATTATCAATCGGATAAAGAAAATAAAATATCATTATTTACTTTAATAAAAACAATATTTTTATTATCAACTTTCTTGGTAACTATTGTTAAACAATTATTAAAAATAAAAAATTAAATATATAAATTTTTTATTATAAAAATTAGCATTTCTGCATTGTCTGGATGTAATTTATTTCGATTTTTTATATGAACGTTTCCGGTAGTAAATAGTATGTCTAAATTTACTGCAGAGGATGGAACACTTAGATATTTTAAAACAAGAGTTTTTAACTTTGAAAATTTGGAATGATATTTTTTGAATTACAATATGGGATTGTCTGTCCTTTTTATTAAAGACAATGCCAAATATTTCTTAAGTTCACTTTGATACATTTTAAATTAGATCTGTCACTAAATTTCCTTTAAAACTCAACTTGTTCATCATCTATTTCATCATCGTTTTCAATGGAAGTATACAATAATATTAAAATACTTAAAATAATATATCCGATTCTCCGACTGGATAAAGAAAATATCTGACATGCAAATTATCGCATTATCGACAAGGCTTGCTAGCTATTTTCAAGAGGCATCCCTGCGCTTATAAAGCTACTATTCCTCACTAAAGTCTGCTCTTTTTTATGCAATAAGACGACATTAAGTAACTTATTATCTCACCAAGGCTGTGATCAAAGTCTTGCTACAAACGCTTTGAAGCATTTAATGGACCAATTAAAAGAATTTTGCAAACTGACCAATTAAAAAACGCTTCAATGTGTTTGTACCATCGCGTTAACCATACTCTAAGAGGGTTCTAAGATGGTCATACGCCTTGCCGATGGTTTACAAATAATGATCGTCTTACTTCATTTGGATCTACAGAGGTGTCACTTTCGAGCATTCGCAATCGGTTCCCTCTTTTCAGTATGTTTGCTATGCAATATGCTATTTCATATACTCTAGAGCGTTTGTGAGAGATGCTTAACCTGATTAAGATTAACAAGTCGGATCGGCGATCATGGAGATCTTCGTTCACAGGATCAGGACATCTAACAGGATCTTAAATAATAATTTTATATAATGCAGATCTGCCCCGATTCTAATCAAGCCATTAAAATTAAAGCAATTTTGATCGAGAACCTATTTCAGATACTTTTTTGAATGTTGGGACGTCCCAAGTGAAAAAAGTGTATGGGTGATTCATAACCGACAAACTTTTGCTCAAAGCAATGCTTCCCGTCGCTTCTCAGCGAATCTCCGCGATTGTGAGCTCCTTAGAATTGTCATCATACCAAAGCGCTGCTCTACATTAATAGATGTGAATCCTTTCAATTTCCTATTTCACCGAAATTGATAAGATAAATTGGATTTTAAAGCAAAAGATAAAGCTAAAGAGCTATATTATTATAACTAGTGTCGTTATAATTGTAAGATCAATTCTATATTGCCATTTATTCACGTAGTGGCAGAGATTAATAATCTGATTAATAACCTCATTTTAATTACAACCGCAATACTGTTTCTGCACCTTCTACCACATAATCTTTAGCATTATGCTCAAAATTGTTATAGATTTGACATACAATTTTTATTTTATTAATTGCATTATATTACTCAGCCTGTTTTTTCCAGCAGTTAGCTGAATGACCTGGCTTATCACACCACTGATAGATTATAGAGGATTTATTCTGATTATTGTTATTATTAGTTTGACAATTTTTAGCATTATGCTCTGATTTAGAACATATTTGACAAATAATATTATTTCTCTGTAAAATGTTATTGTCGTGCTTGAGGATCGCGAAGTCGGCATTTGTCAGCGCTGTGTTCGCTTTGCAGATTTGACATACTAAAATCTCTGTTCCAAAATTAGTTAATCTTCCAAAATTAGTTAATTTTCTAACAGTTTGAAGCTAAATGTCCTTCTTTATCACAAATCAAACACATTTCTTGTAATTTATTCGTATTCTTTACTCAATGTTTCTTGATTCTATTGTAAGTCTATCATCAAATGGAGTTTTTCTCTTCCTATTCATAACGCATTGACCGTTTCTTGAACAACTAATTTTTTTGTTATTCTTTGCTCAAGTTCTGATTTTAATCCTCTAATAAAACACTTACACATATCTTCTTTTAAAGATGATGATTATATAACTTATTATTTATAACACTTTGATTGGAAAGGGCATTTCCCGAAATTTTATGGACTTTCATTATTTGTTTTCCTAAAATCTTTACCCAATTCGCGTATGTGATTATGTCCTTCTTTTGATAAATACGCTTAATTCGCCTTGCAGTTGATATTTTTTGAAACCCCATAAATTTGTTTCAAATATTTGGTTCATTGTGCCACATTGTTAAAGTCCTGATCTTGTATAGTGCGACGCGCTTCACTCACAATTCTCGTCCTTATAACTTTTGTGAATTGCGATTCAGCTTCATTCGATAACATGGATTTTGCTTCCTCACATTCCTCAATAAAGTAATTTAAAGGGATGTTTTTACCCTCGAAAAAGAGTACGACTTCGCGCGCGCGCGCGCGCGCGTGTGTGTGCGTATGTGTGCGTGCGTGCGTGCGTGCGTGCGTGCGTGTGTGTGTGTGTGTGTGTGTGTGTGTGTGTGTGTGTGTGTGTGTGTGTGTGTGTGTGTGTGTGTGTGTGTGTGTGTGTGTGTGTGTGTGTGTG
>Ga0157364_1003047_pt1 | contig 16076 bp, 14 predicted proteins | sample AttsexASBM2_FD_111476 | JGI IMG/M metagenome (GOLD analysis project Ga0157364, IMG submission 111476) | Fungus gardens microbial communities from leaf cutter ant in Ribeirão Preto, State of São Paulo, Brazil - Atta sexdens ASBM2 | ecosystem: Host-associated > Fungi > Mycelium > Unclassified ...
ATATATATATATATGGTGCATGATTTTATTTTATTTGAGAATTAGGTTAGAAGATATTAGAATTAGAATATAGTATTAAAATAAGATACAATATTAGTATTAGAATAAGATAAAATATAATAAAATAAGGAACAGGCTCTAGAAAAGACGTAAGACGCTGCGTTCAGAACGATGAACTGGGTGACCGGCCATTTTGGAACGCAGCACTGAAGGCAATAAATCAAAATAGAGATCAAGAAAAATGTACTTCCAGAAAGGCGAATAAACATCGAGAGAAATCGCTAGGAATTTAGCATATAGGATAGTCCGGAAAAACGGTGGTAAGTGCAAAATAAAGATGAAAAACCAAAATCGTTAACTTTTTGGAATGACAGTTTGTGTTTAACCTAAAACCGTTACCTTGAAACACATAAGGACGCGAATTTTGAAAAATCAAAACCGTCAATTTTTTGGGCGTGTGAAACTAATTGAAAAATCAAAACCGTCAATTTTTTGGGCGTGTGAAACTAAATGAAATAACGGTTTGAAACCGGATTCCGAGGATGGCCATAGGAAAACAACGTTTTGGAAAGAAAGGATAACGGGATCCGAATTTCTGGATCAGGGGAATGCGAGGGATTATATTAGAACATTGACGGTAAAGATCAAATGGAATGGAATATACTAGGTATATAAGCTTAAATCCGCTGTTTTTTAATCAGAAAAACTTTTTTTCCTAGGAAGCAAAAGCAAATTTATTCAAAGTACTTGCCCTCGCTAACTGTACATTTTTCCCATCTTTCGGGCAATTTGTATACCACGCCAAAAAAATTCCTCATCTTTCGAGGCAAACCACTCATCAAGCCATTTTTGGACGTTCTTCGTAAGAATCGAAGTGCCGCTTAGCGAGCGCGTGGCCCATCGACGAAAACAGGTGATAGTCGGAAAGTGCCAGGTCTGGTGAGTAAGCGGGATGGGGTAGCACTTCCCAGTTGAGTGTCTTCAAGTAGTTGGACCATTGTTGACGTGTGCGAGTTGTGAGTTGTCGTGGAGGAAAATCAGCTTGTCATGTCGTTTCCGATAATGCGGCCTTTTTTCACGCAGAGCACGGTGCAATTTGATCAGTTGTTGGTGGTAGCGGTGAGCAATAGTTTCACCAGGTTTTAACAACTCGTAGTAGATGATACCCTCCTGATCCCACCAAATGCACAGCATCGTCTTTCGTCCGAAGCGATTTAGTCTGGAGGAAGATGTTGATGATTGGGCGGGATCAACCCAGGATTTCTTGCGTTTAGGATTCTGAAAATAGATCTATTTTTGATCGCCTGTCACAATCCGATGCAGGAATGACTTTCTTTTTTGTCTGGCAAGCAGAATTTGGCATGTGTTTTGGCGTCGCTCCATCTGCCTATCATTCAGTTCATGCGACACCTATTTTCCGATCTTTTGAACCTTCTCCATGGCATGTAGCCGCATGGAAATGGCTGCTTGAGAAACAATTACTCGGCAAGCATTTTTTGCGATTGAGTATCGTCCAAAAGAGCTTGCAATTGACAATCCTCAACCTTCCTGGGCCGATTTTCACGCTTCTTGTCACTCAGGTCAAAATTGTCGTCATTGAACCTGTGAAACCAATCTCTGCACGTTGTTTCCGATAAAGCATTCTCGCCATAGGCCTTCACAAGCATTCAATTGCGCAGCCGATTTCTTTAAATTGAAACAGAAAAGCAAAGTTTCTCGCATATGCTTTTTCTTTTAGCAAAAAACCAGACGATTGAAAGACGAAAACTAGATTACGAAAGAAAAAATGTATGTTGTTGTATGAAATTGCTGATGATGTGCACTGGTTAATGTTGACAGATGTCAAACACATAAAAAAAAGTATCTTGTGTGCCCAGGGCTTTGTACGCTCACCTATGAGCAAACAGCGGATTTAAGCTTATACACCGGTAGTCGAAAGGAAGCAGCAAAAGAAATATGGCGTTGATAGAAAAAAAAGAATCTAGATAATCAACATAATTATCTAGATCTTCATAGTGAAGAGAAGAGACAAACGAATGATGAATATATCTGGAAAGGTATGAAGAGTAATTATAGGGACAAAGATGGAAATGCGAGTCCGCAAGCATGATTAGCGCGAGCGATTCGAACGCTATAAGCATCAACAGCGAGTGTTAGAGAGTAGACAAGTGGTCAGAGCGGGGATCCGAGAGCGATAAAAGTATGTGCGTGAAAGCTCTCGTGAAGAGAATTGTCTCCCGACTATTAACCAAAGAAGACGAGAGTAGGATAGTAAGGAGGGCCTTTAACTACGACTAAGAAAAATATTAGACAATCTGAATAAGGGAGGAATTATCTCCTGACTGTGCAAGCTGCAGAATAGACTAGCGAAGTAGTCACGGGTGTTATCAATTGTGAAACAAGAAACGCGTGTGATCTTATTGTATGGATAAGCGATCATCAAAAGTGTATATATATGTGTATAAAGAGATCTATAATCTAATATAACGAAAAATATACAATATTATGGTTAACTAAATTGTTTTGCAATCCTTTAATATTACCTCTCCCGGAGCGTTATATCGAATAATTGAATTAAAGCTCGGAATCATTGTGCCGGAGCTAAAGGGCAAGCAAACAACGAAAAGAAGATCTTCGTCTTTGGAGATTAAAAGATGTGGCGATCGTGGAATAGAGAAAGAAACTTATGTGAATTTGCGAGAATTCGGTTACATAACTACCAATGTTCAACTGCAACAACTGATAAAACTTATGCATATTCCATATTTTAGAGATATTTTTATGCGTACTACTTTATCAACAGGAGGAGTATATCAAAACAAGAGCGGTATTATAAATTTGGATAATGCTGATGAATCAAGTTATACCTTATTGGGTATTTATTGGATATTGAATATCGTGCTGTTTACTTTGATAGTTTTGGCAATCTTCGATCATCGAAGGAATTAGTACGTTATTTCAATGTAACGCAAATCGATAATTGCACGCCTTGTCAACATTGCAATCAAAGTAACTGTGGACAACTGTGTCTATAGTTTTTATAAACAGTTAATGATTAATTAAGAATTGTCATTGCACTTTTTCAACTTAGTATTCATTCAAACACGTCACTGAAGTTTACGCTCACTGGTAAGAGTAGCGTCCTCGCGATCTGCTATTTTCCGGTCGTAAATTTGAACGATGGCGATTATGAGCTCGGTCTAATGGACTTTGAAACCTACCATACGATATCTAATATAAATTCATTGAATAATAAGTTTTATTTTGACAAAGATGACAAAGAAATTATCATTCCCGAAGAGTCGTACGAAATACGTGATATAAACAAGTATTTAACGTGCAATTCTACAATTTTATCCTAATGATGTTGCGAGAGAGAAAACACTTTGCAAAGAAGATGAACAGTACTCATTAATTATTCAATAACAATATAATGAAGAGTGAGATCAAATGCGAGATCAAATTATCGAGTAAATTTCACCAAATTTCACAATATTGGATCGCTGTTGGGATTTTCATCGAATCGCGTGCTGGAGCTGCAACAGTGACACGAATCAGATGTATCGATAAACATCAACGTAAATATCATTCGTATTGAATGCAACGTAACCACAAGTGCATACAGCAACGATAAGTCCGTGCACACGATACATGAATTTTCACCGAGCGTGTCACCAGGATATAAGATATTGGAAAGACCGACACAGATCATTTACTTTCCGATTGTACGGTTACAGATTTAATGGTTCGGGATCAAGACGAACGATTATTCGATTTTCATAGAGAAGAAATCACCGTTAAATTGATGTACAGAGGCAATAAAGTGATACGATAATGATAACGTGAGATGATTGTTCTGAAAGAGCAGGCGAAATAGAGACATAATTTTTGCTAGAGGGACAACGATCAAAAATATTCGATCGTTCAGTAGAAGGCAACTGTGTCACGATAAATTTTTATAATCATTAGGTTTTATTGTACGAAATATCTGAGATGGTTAATATCTTGAATATTGAAAGTGAGCCGATCTTTTACGATCATATTCGAGTTTCACATGTACAATCCATACGTCAACACCATGTTTGGACGTAGCGACAAGATAAGGATACTCATACAAGCAGGATTTATACATGCTATCGGAAATGTTCTCTACATCGAAGGTAGATTGACATCAAAAGAAAATGCTCAATAAAAACAACTAACAATTGAAAATAATTGCGTGGCGTTCATGTTTGATGAAATTCGATATGAACTCAATGGTGCAGAGATTGATCATAATAGAAATATTGGAATGACTAGTAGTCTAAAGAGCTATGCATCGTTTTCAAGTGACAATACAATGATTATGCATAATGCTAAACTTATTCCGTCTGACTCTAAAAAATTTAATGACATCTGACGGATATTTTAACTTTTGCGTGCTGCTCAGCACGTTGTTGGGCGTTTGCGAGATTACAAATGTGGTAATTAATGCTCGTCACAAATTGATTTTGATATGAGCGTAACGACAACAATTGCATTATGGGAGATCCAGTGCTTGAATTATTTAAGATACAATAGCGCATATCTCATGTTATGTTGAAAGAAATCAATAAGCTGTCTATGCAACATACCTTGGAAAATGGATGATATCTAAATATGAGTTTCCGTTCATTTATATGAGTATCCCTTATTGCAAAACATGACAAAACATTCGTGGACTATCAAGACTGCGACTCAGCTGAAAAAAATCTAGATATGTTCTCTTTGCTCTGCAAACTAAAAAAACATTATGAAAACAATTAAAACTTACTTCGATCATTATAAGTTAACCAACATAAAACTATCTAAACTCTGAATTTTATTCGTACGATGATTTGAATCTAGATTTTGACAAATATAAAACTGCTGTCTTATGTGATATGTATGTATGTTTTTGTACGTCTTATTACCAAATTCTCTGGGAAAATCGTGAAACATTATTGAACATGACAAACTTTTTTCACGATTATACTCACGTTATCATTGACTGCTCGCGACAAAACGAATCAAAAGCGGTACGATTATAATTTGAATTCAAGGAGAATGTACCCGAATACTACAGCCTATTGTCTCATCGTATACGACCGCGTGATCAAATATAGCCCAACGTTCAATGTAATATGCAAGATTACGTAAATCATCATTGCTGAAAGAAAAAATATCTTCTCCCTCTTTTTAACAAGAGATAAAAACCAAGATTCTTTGCAAGCACAATCTCGAAAAGTCATTCATCATGACTATACCAACGTTTATGAATCTGCAAAGATTTATCGTTGGAAAAAAATTTGTCGTAAAGGAAATGGTGGTGTTGAAAAAAGGAGTCATTCTTTCTTATTATGTTTTTACGTGTCCCATGCCATGGAATTTCTTGACGAAGTCAGAAAAGTATTGCGCTTTCTGGCTAAGTGCTTATGAATTGCAATGGGAAGATGGGATGATGAACATCATAGCGAAATGCCTGATTACAATGGCTATAATTGATGTGGAAGAGAGTGACGACAATAAGGCTTTGTATACGTTAAAGGATATGAGAAACGCGAATGGCTGATATATTCGATAGCAACGACTCGACAATTGAGATGCTGATTACGAAGCTATAGATTTTTAACATAATCTAGATGTTACTAATACTATGCGATGTGTAAAACATGTTAAGAATTGTGCGTTACAAAATGTATTTAAAATATATACAACTGGTGGTCGCAACGCTAGAAATAAATATATCAAGTTTAAAAAAATAAGATATGAAATTTTTTAAAATTGTATTTTAATTTCTATCCCCTATCTCTATAATTAAGAATCAATAACGATAGTTTTTCAGTAATATTCATATAATTTAATAAGTGTTATTCGGTAGTTAATAATTCGGTAGTCAATAGTTTTAATAATAATAATAATAATAATTCGATAATAATTCGATAATTAGGAACGCTTGGCCATTTGTATTACTAAACATTATCAGTTGCTAAATTAAAATTATTGCCGAGTCATATTATTAAAAAATCATAAAAAGCAAATATTATATCTATTTAATAAAATCATGTGCGAAAGAAGAAAAGAGAACGTGGAAGTTGGAGAGAGAGAAAGAACGCAATGGAAGAGAAAGCGCGAATACTTATGGTAATCTTGTCTATGATAAAGCCTCGTTTTTTGTTGATTCGACTTAAAATATAGGACATAAAATAGATCTTTCATTGTAAACGAAGTCATTATTAATTGTTGTTATTCTTTTTAAACTTCTGAGATAAAAAAATTTTTTTATTTCTTATGTTTAGGATCTTTATTTCTTAATCGTTGTGTAGTCACATAAACGGACTTATAGAAAATTTTATATTATTAATATAAATCTACTTCTTTTGATGTATTTGATTTTTTAATATTTAATTCTTTTCTTACTTGATTATAATTTTATAAATTGAACATTATTTATTTTAATGGACAAAATGAAAATGAGCTCTTATGCAAAACAGAGAAACATAATAGCTCCATCAAAATTTCAAGACGCTTCAACAAGAAATGTATAAACAAGCTAACGAAGGAGGATGCATATAACGCTAGATGTAAATGGTGTTCTATCCATTTTACTGTAAAATATGATGGAGAAAGGACTTTAAAAAATCATCATGCTACAAAAGTATACCATGAGCCACGTATATTGAGTAATCAATCTTTAACGAATTTCATTCTAACTACTTCAAATTTGATAAGAAATTTAAAAATTATTGCCATTGAACTTTTATTGATATATCACGAATTAAATCATCATAGTTATTTAAGTACTAAATGTGAAGTATATTTAAACAACTTTATAAGGAATTATCTTATTCTCAAATTCATTGTGGAAGAATAAAAATAAAATGTATTGCAGAAAATGTAGGACTATTTCTTAAATCTGTAGAAATGGTATTGCAAGAAATGCAAAATTTACTTTTTTCGATTTCCACAGATGCTAGTACTAAAAAAAACAAATTTTTTTCCATTGTCATTCATTATCTCCAAAAAAACACTTCATATAATATAAAGTTGTAGACTTCTCAGAAAATGAAAACGAAAGTTCTGAAATCATAATTTAAAAAATAAAGTTAATTATTAAGAATAATAATTTAGATATAAAAAATGTAGTATCATATGGAACCGATAATGCTTCCATTAACTATGTTTCCGTTATGGAAAAAGAATTTCTGTATATGTAGAATTTAAAATCAACAGTAAATAAAAATTTATTTTTATTAAAAGCAATTGTCATTGTCATATTGTACATAATGCAGCAAGATATGCAATAAATAATTTATCATATAATATTAATATCATGTATTATAATATTAATAAATTTGAGGTAGAAAATTTGGTTGCAAAAGTTTATGTAGAATTTAGTCATAGTTCCAAAAAAGTAAAAGAATTGAAGTAAAATCATGCTTCGACTTTGTAGAAATGAAATATGAATCAGATAATCTCAGATATAAAATGGTTATTACTATTTCAAACTATTGAATAATTGTTATCTTCTTAGCTCGCAATAAAAATTATATATTAAAAATTATATAATAATATTTTACAGAATTAGACAAAGAGAATTGTCATAAAATAATTTGGGATTTTATAGGCGATCAAGAAGATAAAGTAGAAAATAATACAAATTCTGTATCATTTTCAGAATTTATTATATTTTATTCATCATTTTATGGATTTCATGACAAAATTATTACTTGCTATTAAAAAGAAACATTTAACATGTATTGAATTAGATAAAATATGAGATCACTAAAAATAAAATTAGAAATTATGATAAAGGATAAATTTTTTGAAAATACAACAAATTCTACACTTAAATACCAAATAAAGAAATATTTATTAATAAAGCTTTATCGATATATAAAAGCGCATTGAATTATTTTGAAAAATGATACAATTTTAATGCAACAATTTACAAAATAATGAGAGCTCTTGATTTAGATGGTGACAATTAAAAAAATATTTTGAATATTGCAGCGCCTCTTAATTTAATTGTCAATAGAAATAAATTATATGAAGAAATGTATATTACGAAGAATTTAACACCCTCTATTGATTCTAATGATTGAAAAATGGAAAAAATATTTTTAAATAATGATTGTTATTTGTTTATTGAGTTACCGAAAATATTATAAATTGTCCTTGCAATATCAGTGAATAATAGTTACTGTATATATCTGGTTATCAAATTTTCTCAAAATAAGACGCCGGCTGTAATCATAGTAACGACAGTGCTATAGCGAACGCGAGTTAAGCGCTACGCTGACGTCCACGTGCTCAGCGCGTGGACGATATAATTCTTTCTTCGCGCTCATTATAATAAAATAGTGAACATTGGAGCCATTATACGATTACATAAATAATCCAATTCTGATCATTTATACGACAATATAGACGAGAAATCATTCCTTTTAAGTAATTACCTTGACAACTGTTAACACAAACCTACACAATTGAATCTTACAAAGGCAAAGACGGGACTCTTAAACAAACACAAGAAGATCGCCGAATCATTGTGAACACATGACGATTAACGAAAACATAAAAATTCGAGAAGCTGAGTCTCCGCGTTACTGGATACGCAGAGTCACATGCGCAAAGATTAACAATTGCAATACGCAGCTGCACGAGATGGAACAAAAATGAAGGTGTTAAAACCATGCATGGGGACGCACACCATGCATCATCCGATAAAATTCTACATTCAAATCTATCAAAATTCATGGCAAGGAAGATCACGGCATCGCAGTGATACACAGCACCACCCCTTATCGCGAGACGCTATCCCTATACCTGTATATAAAGAGAACCGGCAAGGCTCGCGTGCTGCTCATTTTACATATATCATATAATTCGGATCGCTTTGATTTAGATATTTTACAAGATAGCTTTATTCTGCGTTATGAACTTAGAATTATTCGCTGCCAGGTTTGGCGACAACTCGAGTATCTTTAACTTTTCGCGCTCAAATTGAGGCTAAGTCTTAAATGCAATTCGAACTTATACAATAAATTGTAAGCGCTCTGCTAATTGAAATACTGATATATACACATCGCAAAGTTCTATCTATTTTCTTTTCTTTCGCTGTAAATTGTTTCTCGTGGCACACTGAGTCCGTGGCTAGAGCGAAATTTAAGTCGAATTCATAATTCTTGATAATACAGTGTAATGTTTACACTCTCACGGAGTATTAGTCCCTCAGGCTGTTTGTTTGATTTTATGCTGTCATTGTCTTGAATTTTATTTAGTTATCGTTCATTCAGTCTCTTACATTCAATCTCTTACATTCAGTTTTATCACTATAAGTAAGTCGTAGAGACTCATTAGAAGTTCTCGAAATCTCATAGCCTTCATGTAATAATGATTAACAATTTGGTCAGAAATAAGGCCGAGTCTGTTGCGTTATTATTTCTTTATTCACAATAAATTAGTCCTAGCAAACAGTGTGTAATTATTAAATTTAACCTTGCTGACTTCATAGTTACAAAGGGTTGTTGTGATTCCAGCAGGGATCGCGATACCATAGCTTGCGAAATAAAGTACCCTCTCCAGATCTTAAAGCGTTTCGTGTTCGTCACGAAGCGTTACTTGTTTCCTTCCCTTTCAGAGTGACCTAGCAGGGCCACGTTCTAAGTTCACTTCGGCCTTAAACCGCGCACTTCGTGACTACTATATTGGGCGTTGAGTGTATTCTCCCCTCGCTGCGCGCTCCTCTTGGCTACATTCAGCGCTCTCCCTTTCCTTACATCTCACTGCCCTTACCCTGTACCTTCCTTGCGTAGGGCTATCTACAGCTAGGTAGTGGATAATGATAAAATTTTTCTTTTTTTTTTCTCTTCTCTCTCATCCTCATGTGCGACATAGATGAACCGTTCTAAAAGAGGAGGTTGACAGCGCCGATTGATGAAGGCTTTCCACAGGGATCGACCCGGCCGTCTTCGAGGTCCCGGAATTCGTGCCCAATGCGGGCCCGTCCGTCCGGCGCCTCTCGGGGAGGTCTCCGACTTCGACTACCGCGTGCGCCAGGTCCAAGAACTTTTTCCGCCTGACACTTCTGTCGTTCCGATACAGATCCCCACGCAGTCCCGATTGTCAGAGTGGGAAGACTCCTGCCGCGAGTTTTCTCCGTCGAATCTTGCGATTAAAATAAAACTGATAGCAATTATTTTCATCTCGCTACGTCTTCTCTCTTCCTGTCTCTTTCATAAGGATCTCTGGACGATGACTATTCTCGTAAAAGCGAAAGCGACGTCACCGCCCTTGCTCAGCATTATGGTAACCCGCCGCTGACAGAGTCCCGAAAGGACCATGGACGCTTGTAAAATTCGCAAGTAAAATTCGAATAAAATTCACGCATGATAATACGCGTCTCCGGGAACCAAGCTTCAGCCCGCGCGTCTTTCGCTCCGTGCCTCCTCCTCTCTTCCTCTTTTTCAGTTTGCCCCCTTTTGCTTCCTCTATTACCCGGACGTAACAATTACGTAAAAAGAATTTTTTTAATAGTGAATAATCTATGGACTGTTGAACGTAATCATTTGCATGTTCGAATCGATAAAAGTAGCAGTATGCGGCAAAGAAAATTATAATATGGATTGTAAGAAGTTTTACAGTTTCATGAACTTGAAAGAGAGTTTCTAAAATATGCAATAAATAAAAAAAAAGTATCTTTTAATAAAAAGAAATGAATATTGTAAAAGCATTATGCTATTTCTTTTTTATATTTGGATATTTACATATAGCGCAATAAAATAAGAAAGTCTATAATGCATTAATAATAAAAAAATCTATGTTTATGTTAATAATGAAGATAATCTTTGATAATGATTATGTTCGCATGGTTGATTCGAAAATAAAAAAAAAATGAATGAAGTCCTGTGTTCTTAGGAAGTTATGTTTTTTAAATAAAAATTAGTTGGTCTCCGATCGAAACACCGAATCTCCAGCTTACGAACATTCGAGCTCCAATCGGATAGTGCTCGGAACTTGGCAACCGTGGACATAGCGCGCACGATGGCAGCGGCGATGCTTCTCAATATCCAAAAACAGTACTCGGCACTACACATTTCGAGTTGTTTCGAATGAGCGATCTCAACTACTGCTCGAGTCTTAATGGCCGAATCAACGATCGCCCATGTAACGCTTTGCTCAGAACTCTGCTTGCATTATACGTGACAAATACCTTATGATAACTGATCACATGTTACGTCGCGACTTCTCGAAACGTAATAAACACGTTGCTGTTACGTGATTAACAGTTAAATTTCTGGTGACAGCAACATCGCAATGATAAATATTTGTGATTCTATCACAATATCACTATCGCAACGTACGAAATTATTTGCGACCTAAGGGGCCTATTCTGTAACTCTTAATGACTCTAATCGATATCATGAAATTATCGTTGCGCAGTTATTTTGGGATATACAAAATCTGCACAATAATAATGTATTATCGATATCGTTGTAGTTATTAAAAGTTAAGAATAGGCCTCTAAGCCCCGCAGTTTTTCATTATCTGTGGTTAACTTAAGGATTAGGCTTAAGGGAATACTGGAGTGATCAAATTATTTGATATTATATAATATATAATACAGTCGTATAAAAATTTCCGAATTGACTAAACGGAATTAAAAATCTTACAGGATTAAAATAGTCGCAAGATTATTAAAAAGTGCTGCAGTGGACTTTATATCAAAATAGAAAAAAATTAGAAATTTTTTACCTTTTTTTTTGATTTTAATATAAAATTACTGCAATTTTGTTATTTCTCTTAATTTGATATTTTATCCAAGGCTCATGTGATCATGTCATATGGAAGTCCTTGAGAAATATCAGGTTAAGCTTAACCACAAATTTAATCAGATAATTAACCGAGCCTAAAAGTCGATCAAAAATAAAGATAATTGGTTTTTATTGTATTATGTAAAGATAAAATACTTGACAGATGAAATATATAATTGTAGTCAGTTTTAGCAAACATATAGAAATAAATATCGTTTTATTTTATAAATATAAAATAAAAAATATACAATATGCATATTATATATGCATATTATATATTTTTACATGTATTTTCTCATCTAAATACATGTAAAAACTCGTTTCTTTTTTTATAAAAAAATAACGTTATAAAATTAATTAACTACATATTTAATAACATGTAATAATAATATTACTAAAAATAATGTTGTACAAATGCAAATATCATAAATCTCTATTATTTAATAATATCCTAACTCGAAGTATATAAAGAGAAATGAATAAAAATAACTTTCTTCTAAAAATAAACTGTTTCTTGTACATATGTAACATAAATATCAAGCAATAACATAAATCTTTATCTTTAAGACATATAAACTTGAAAAAATATAAAATAAGTAAACTCTCTTTTTCCCAAAATTAATACTTGCAGGTAATTGCAATAATGTGGAAATTATAATTTTTTATATTTTAATTTGATTCTTCGGAATAATTGGAATTGCTTGAATTGTGAATTTGTTTCTTGTTGATATTTTTCTTCTTTTCTAAGCTAATATTTAAATATTAATAAGAATATGGTTATTTAGCTGTGTTTTCAAAATTTACTGCTAGTACTGAAAATCCAGTGCATATAACGTAAAGATTTTCAGAACTGTAATTGTAACTGAGTAAATTTTGGAACAGTCTTAAAGTAATGAAAAAAATATGTGAAGTAAAGCTTGCAGAAGATGCCCGGAAATATGTATAACATTAACTAAATTAGGAATGAATAAATTGGTATTCATATTAAACATATTGTAATTAGATATTAACTAATTAGTATGCGAGTGAAAAAAGTATGATACTATACTATTCAACCGATACATGAAATGATTAAAATTCTTAAGAATTAAATGTAACTAAAATAATATTTCACTTATTGTTAATGTAACGCACATAATTAATAAATGAGAAAATGAGAAAAAAACCTCATTAAAAGAAACTTTTTTTGTATTGTCTTTAAACTTATTTAGATTTTCTTTGTGCTTTTTGTTTCGCATGTTTAAGTCATTCTGCAGCAATAGAAGAAATTTGTTCATGCGTAGTATTTTGATGCCGCATTTTAACAATAACTAAAAATTTTAAAGTAAATATTAATATTAAAAGTAGGAACGAATACAAGTTGTAAAGTTCATTTAGTATTAGTAGACTAAAAGATTAAGTCAAAAAGTTACGTACCTTTTTGCAATTTTTGGATGGATACTTATTCCTTGATAATATTTCAATTATTATTAATATCTTGTTAACTATTGCGAAAATTGCGAAATAGTACATAATTTTTCGATTCAGTCTATTTTAGTCTATTTGCCCAGAGATCGTTATCGGACACCTTGTATAAGTTATACTTACTTAATAAAATTTTCGATAATTACAAATTTTGAAATGCAGCTTTAAGTCTTTGACCTAACCAACTATACTGTTGAGCCATTTCATCGGATATAAAATAATGTAAAGTGTTACGAAATTGTTTTTTTAACATCCGCACTGCTAACTTGCGTAAGATTTTCTATCTACAAAATAAATACGAGCAAATAAATAGTATATTTAAAGATACTAAAAATTTCGCGGGTTATCTCCGTGTTTCTGTCCATTGCTAATGCCAACGTTTCATGAACCTTGCTGTTCGCTTCATCAGAGAGAGAGAACGAGAAGTGAACTGATACTGAGTATCCACGAAACGTTAGCATTACCAATGGAGGAGTGTAGAAACAGAGATAACCCGCGAAACTTTTAGTATCTTTGAAGATAATATGGCATGCTTCAAAAGTATTATCAACATAATGTTTTTTAAAACGCGCAATAAATAAAATAATATAAAATTTACCAATTTTAAAAACAGAATTTTCAATTTTAGTTTCCATCTCTTTAAGGCTAGTTAAAATCTGAATTGGAAAAATATCAACAAGATTATTGTATTCGTCTAGAATAAATTGAACTTTTAAAGATTCATTATTTTTTTCTAAAATATCTAATGACTCTCTCTCTGAATGACTTCTTGAATTAAGTGATACCGTTTATCGATATCTTTAAGTTTTCTACTCCTTTTAAAATTCGATAAATATCATGATTAAATATTTCTGAAATACAATAATAAAAATTAATGAGAAATTTTGTTGATACAAATAATTGACAATACAAAGAAAAATATATTTTTTCTTACTATTTTTCATTATAAGTATAACATCCTGTTTTTGATGATTTTCAAATGACGATTTTGTGTCCATAACTGAAGAGTCGATATATTAACTACTATGGCAGTAATTGCTCACTTCGATATATCAATTTTACTACTATGCATGGTAATAACTGAGATTCAGGAAGTGACGTAATTCGTTTTCTTTTAATCTTTTCATTTTTTTCACGAATCTGTTCCTCTTCATCATTGTCATTGCTAAAATGTATTTTAGCATTTTCTCTTCTTTATTTCTTTCCTTTGTATTATATGGTGAGCATCAACATCAATTAGATATTCAGCCTTCTTTCTTGGCATCAGAAAACCATTCTAGAAATTAAAAGAAATGCATTTTATAAGTGATTGTTATTTGTGTACACAAAAATAAAAACAGAGATAATGAAATGAAAGAAGATATAGAAATAAAAGATTTAAATGAAATAAGAAGATTAAAAGTACGAAATAATAAATTAGCGCAGTATATCTGTTTTATATAAAATTATTTTAATTGGTTCTAATGATCAATCATCTTTTACGGAACTCCTTGTATATATAGGCCATAATGTCATATTCTCTGATCTAACTTTACTTTCCAATATATTAAGGTTTCGTCTTGAATAACCCAGTTATCCAGAATGATTTTGATTCCATCAAAGAATTCAATCACATAAAACAATCCTTTGCCTATTGTCGCAAATATGTTCGTCATTATAATAAACTGAAAAATGAATATATAAAACATTAAAAATTTTTTTTTATGAATATTGAAAAAAAGAAACACGATGTATATATGTATATAACATATCCTAAAATTTTAGTATCTTTAATTTGTGTTATTGTTTTATATATTATTGTATATACAAGTTGTTATGTGTAAAGAGATCTTTTTTTATTCGTGAGAGTGTAATAAAGATATAATAACATTTTTGGTTTTTTTCCACGGTACTCTTAGACATTTCTTTTTAATAGTTCCATTGAATGGAACCATTGCCTTAAATCAGAAAATTTAGATAAATGCCAATAAGTTGCGATTTGTAAAGAAGAGTACAAAATCTTCAACGACAGTGTATTGTCCTATTAGGACTAAAGAATAAGTTGTTTTATCAAAGGTTTTTTAAGTACAATTATATTTCCGTCGTAGCTCAAAAAGCAATTGTATCTTCTGCTCTCCAGCTATTAAAGTAAAGCTAAATCCTAAGATTTTGTTATATTGTGAACCAATACAATTGGATAAAAGAGGACCGTCTTCATGAAAAGTTTTTCAAAATGGCAATTTCATTTTTTTTTACATATTGTTTGCTGACATCTATCCAATTATGCATTTTTGTATATCGACGATGTAATTGGGATAATGTGTCTTGAGATTTACGTGTGAGATTTTTAATTTTTTGAAGAAAATTTTCAAAACGAAAAACTGAGAAGGAATCAAGTGGCCCATGTTTGTATATCATTTGCTAAATGCAGAAGAACATGTACATTAAAAGATACATTTTCTTCATCATATAGTATAGTGAATGTTTTATTGAAATTTTTCAATAATTCATCAGCATTATAATTAATTTCTTCGCTGGCATCTTCCATACACAAAATTCGTATAGATACATATAAAATTAAAAAATTTAAATATATGTCATCATCTAGAAGTCCTTGAAATCATATATATATATATACAGGATTAAATAGCCCTGTATATAGAAGCAATTGTCTGAATTTAGTTGCTTTGTATTGTAATATTGGGAGTACAAATAAGTTTCCGCTGTTTGTAAAAGATAGCTTCATTAATGAACTATAGTTAAAATTGTTTGATGTAAAACGACATATCGTAAGATTGGACATCCGGCAACACCATAACC
>Ga0157364_1003048_pt1 | contig 16074 bp, 2 predicted proteins | sample AttsexASBM2_FD_111476 | JGI IMG/M metagenome (GOLD analysis project Ga0157364, IMG submission 111476) | Fungus gardens microbial communities from leaf cutter ant in Ribeirão Preto, State of São Paulo, Brazil - Atta sexdens ASBM2 | ecosystem: Host-associated > Fungi > Mycelium > Unclassified ...
CACGCGATGAATTCCGCTCAAAATTTGATAGTAATCAAAGCAGCTAAGAGATGTTACTTGTCAAAAAGTAATGTGACATGACACTGCGAGTGCCTTCTGACAGATTTTCTAAGAACTTATTGACTTGCCCTCGTAGATTCTATTATCATTTCTTACTATGGCGTCAGAATTGTCAATATCGTAATAACTTATTTGATATAAAAGCTTTATAATCTATACTTACGAAATTCTGGTTCACAGACTATATAATAGTTTACATGAACGAATTATTAACCACTTCTGTTAGATTCTCCTCTTTTTATTATTCTATTTATTCTTTAATTTATTCTTATTTCATAACGCATTATGTTAACATCTACAACTGATACTCTGATTTCTTATTTACAAGAATGTTACAATTTACCAGAGTTTGAAAAGTTTTGAGCCTCAATACAAAAATGGCATTACTTGTCAAAATCGATTCTAGTATTACAATCATACATGTTTTATCATTTTCATATTGAGACTCAAAACTTTTCAAACGATCCTCGTAATTGAGATTAATTATAATTACATCAGTTTACATCACCGAATTCACTGTTTGTTCTTAATTCTTTTAATTTTGTAATTAAATGTAGTACAATTTTTTTTTTGTTTAAATTAATTCGAATTACTGTTAGTTATTGAGCCATGTGCTTTAATAAGCACTTGTATCAAATTATAATTCAATTTCATATTAAGTAATCACAATACGTGAAAAATTTAAAATAATTAACCAATGTCCACATTACTTTGATTTTACATTGTGAGAATCTTTAACCAACGTTAATTTTTGGCGGATACATCTCTTTATCTACAATAGAAGATTGTAAGAGCTTCTATAAATCTACAAAATTGTTTGTTTAACAGCGAGTATTACTTTTTAAAATTTGTTACAATTACTGCGTTACAATTACATTCTTAATTATCGGTACTGACAAATTTAAATAATTATTCAATTTAATCCCCGCACCTCAAAAATTAATGAAATTATGCTTATTATTCGACGCATTTTTGCATGAAACCAGGAATGGGCAAAATACTCAAAAAATTGTATTTAAATACAAAATACTCAAACAAATGTATTAAAATACAAAATGTATTTAAATACAAAATACTCTTAAAAAAGTATTCAAATACAAAATATTCTCAATACGTATTTAAATAATTCAAAATACTCTCAATAACATTTTTATGTTATTTAAAAAATGGTGCGATTTTGACTTTAATAAAAAAAATTTTTACATTTTAGTATTAACAAATTAAAAATACAAAATACTAAAAAAAAGTATTTAAATGTAAAATATAAAATACTCTCAAAAAAGTATTCAAATACGAAATACAAAATAAAAAATGTATTTAAATACGTATTTTAAATACATGTTTTTCAAATACTGCCCACCCCTGCATAAAACGAAAAAAATCTGATAAAAAAGGAGCGTCGCTCTACTCTATGATCTGAGATATTAAGTGTTAACGTTGATCTCTATTGAGGTTGGAAAATCTGTCATACTGACTTAATATAGACTGACTGAAAATGAAAGCCTACTCTATTCTTGATATGTGTGAAAAGTTATAAATTCAGGAGGAGGGAGGGAGCGGGAGTATTCTAAATAATTATCATTCACTGCTTTAAAAACATATGCAAAAACGTGTCGAATGAGCTTTATTTCAAAATCGAAAAAGAGGTAGCAATTCTGAATAAATATTAACCAAATGTTGTATGTATACATAGCGCTATATTAAGTCAGTATGACAGATTTTCTAATAGTCATCAACATTAACGCTTAATATCTCGCTTAATATCTCGGATCACAAGACAGAGCGACGTTTTTTTTTTTGCCAAATTCTTTCGATTCATGCACAAACGTGTCGCATAAGCTTTCATTGATTTTTGAAGTGCGAGAGTTAAACTGAATAATTACCCAAATTTAAAGTTAATGTGTCATTCAACAAAGTGACCCAATTAAAATTTAAACGTTTATTCTTTTCAAAATAAAATATTATATTTGTTAAATTAATAAACGTGATTTGTAAACAATATGAAGAAAGAAGCATAAAAACCACAAGTTGTTATAAGCGATATGTCATATGTGAAAATTCAAAGTCTTCAAACTTATAAAACATATACGTTTCGGCTATTTCAGTATCTGGCCATCTTCAGTATGTCGCATTACAAATAATTAATAAATCATTAATAATTAAATTCATGCAAATTACATGAAATCTTGTCTAGTATCTTTAGTTAAAAAGATTATTGAAAATTTTTTCATGAGATCCTAAGCTCAATGTAAGGCTCGATTATTTGTCATTTATAACTTCATTTATAACTTCGAAACTATGTCAACGCAAATCAGCCTTACATCTTGATTGAGTGTACACGTAATTCTCAGATTCTAATAACAAGATATTAGTATTACTGCTCTATAACTCATGATTAAAATCTATTTGTTAGAAGCATTCTTGTGTTTATTGCAAGACCGTTAATACTTTGTCATCAATGTATGACAGAGATTATTTAGCTAAGCTGTGTGTACTTTTCTATAAGTTGTCTGTGCTTCGGTTTACTAAAATAGAAGATAGAAAAATTACGGAATGGGAGTAAAGAAGGATTCCTTGTTCAATAGAAATAGATACAACCTCTTTGATCTAACAACCTTTCTCTGTGTCGCTTTGCTTATTTAAATCCAATTTTTGGCTTTTTATATGTATCATTTCCGAGATTCTTCTTATATTGATTGTTCAGAATCAAGATTATGATATTATCCCAATTCAATTTGTGTTCATGGACAAATTAATGGTATGACATCTGACATCGCTTCGGGAAATTTTTTATCAGCTCTATGTTCTTTAATCTGAGTTTTTAATTTTCTTTTTAGTTTTCTTTTTATTTGCTCAACGTATCACGATGATTCACAATCTAAATAATTTATTTTATACACGACATTACAGTGATCCTCTTTACTAAGGCGATCTTTTCCTGTTTTTATGAATTTATTGAGTTTATTCATCGGTTTATAACCGATTCTTAACTCGAGTTTATCAGTAAGATATGTTCTTGAATTTTTCCGATATGCTAAGAAGATTAAGGGATGATGAATACGTTGTTAGAAATAGTGGATGTGGAGTTATGATTTTTGACATCATTCACTTTATTTGTATAAAGCCAATAGGATAAGGTTTTTATTCTGTTGTTAATGGTAGCGAAAATTATATATTATCCAATATATTATCCACTGGGTAACAACTGTTAATGTTTTAATTAACTGGTGAATATTTCTTTCATGGAATTTTAGATGTGACAAAAATAATATTCTGTCAAATTGATCAATGATAACTTTTTTATGATAAATCAGATAGTTGGAATTAAAATTTAAGTAATTCCTGTCGGAATTTGTTGATTTTTTAAAAATGTCAAAAATAATTTTCCCATCTTCTATTATTAATTTTACGTCCAAGAAGTTAATGTCCTCATCATCATAATGTGATTTATGGTAAATTTTCTGTCATGGTAAGAGTTGAACATGTCAAGAATCAATTTGATCTGAATTTTTATGAGCAGCTAATATAATATCATTCATATAATGATAATAAAAAATTTATATTTGTCTTTTATTATAATTTAACGTTAAAGAACTTGCTTTGGTTTATATCTTTTATTATTTCAATTTAATTTTAATTCCAATAAAAAAATTAATAAAATTATTTTAAAAAATTGATATTTAAAATATTTTTAATATTTTAGGATTATCTTAACATTTAATAATATTTTTATAATAATTTTATAATATTTTTGAAACGTTGCTGATTCTTGTAACTCCTACAGCACGAAATATTGCAACAATATATTATTTTGAAAGATTGCAATATTTCATAACATTGTTGCAATATTATAGCAATATTCCTATATCCGCAAAAATAAAATATTATTGCAATATTGCTGCAATATTTAGAGAAATATTGCATATTACTATAACATTATGCAATATTTCAATAATTATTCTAGTTTTATTAATTGCTAACATATTACTGTTTAGTATCATATTCTAAAATACATACGATAAAGTTATGATCAAAAAATATTCGAGGGCCTAAGAAGTGCATCCAAAAAAAGAAATTTCCAAGGACCTATTAACTTGATTTACATCCTTATAGAAGAATATACGTCCTGGATGGATTTTCTCCTTATGAGAAGCGAACATATCTCTCTCGTAGCGGGACCGCATACTTATTTACTGAATTGTAATACTGCAAGAATATATTGCAATATTGTTGCAATACTTTCAATAAAATATTAAAATTTTAATATTGCAGCAATATTGATGCAATGTTTGTAATATTGTGCACTATTGAAATACTGCTGCAATATTTCGCGTTGTAGGAGAATCTTATCTTTTAAATGAAAATCTTAAATTTTAATTTTTGGATTTATATCCGTTCTGTACCAAAAAGAATAAAAATTTTCATACATTAGATACTATAGATAGTTTATTTATCGTAAATTGTATTAAGTAATAATATATTAAGCAATAATATCTCTCTTTATTTTAAATTTAAACAATATGAGATGATACACAACATATTTTCGAAAAACACTAGAATTAAAATACTAATTATTAAGCTCTTTAAGTTTTATTGTTAATCATTCGGAAATCTCATCAAAAAGCTTCTAAATGGGATGTTCCATTTTTTCCCAATCTTGCGAGTCTTGCATTAATGCTGTTTCTGTTCACATTGTTCATTTTCAATTTTAGATCCATAGAAATCTGGAACGATTTGCCTTAAAAGCGTACCTATCCATTTTAAGATTAATAAAAAAAAAATTTATTTTCGAACAAAAAATTGGACTTTTCTGTACTCACTTATCAATTTTTTTTTTAAATTTTTGTTTCGAAACGTGTGTTAAAAAATTTGTGTTATTATTTATTATCTTATTTTTTTAATTTGTATTTGTTATTAACTATAATTTTTTAATTATCACTATTTTTTTAATATATGCATTATTAATATATCACCTGATAGGACGGCTTCATTTTATAATTAAACATGTGAATTTCCGGGCTGTAAAATATCTTCTTCATATTTTTTAACAATACCTTAAGCGAACATAATTCTGTGTGATTTGCGTATCTGTCATGATCATACGCAGTGATATCTAATATCCATTCCTGAAAAGAAAATAATTATCGAAAGTTAATCGAAGCATTTTGCTCCATCTCCTGCGATAAGTATTGCTATTTAATGATTACATTTACACAGCTCGATTTACGCCGAAGTTATAACATTGATATTATCTGAAACTGACTAATCATAGTCCTCTGAAGAATGGAACGAAAGGACTGAAATGAATGGAATGACTATTCAGCCAATTTTTTCTAATCGATGTTATAATTTCGACGTAACTTGAGCCATGTAAACATAATTATAGAGTAATACAACTTGCGGAATACAACTTAAACAAAATACAACTTGTATTGACTGGTATTGACTATCCTATCATAGTTTTCAGGTCGGTCGGATCTTATGTAATATCTTATGTAATATATTTAAGATTGTGTTATAAATAGAAGAAAGTTGTAATAATTTTTCTCTGGGGCTAGTTGTAATAGTTTTCGAATTATAATGAATTTTAGAAAATAAAGGATTTAAAATTTTGAAACTCTGTACAAAGTGTTAAGAAAAGACATTCAGCATTTAAGGTACTTGAATAAGGCTTATCTAACTTATTTTATTTTTATTTTATTTTTTTTTAATTCTATTTATGGAGATATTGAAATAAATTAAGTGAGAATCAAATCTTCATTTCATTCACTCCCAAAAATAAAATATATTGTTTATACAGAATATTTGTAAATGAACAAAAAAAAAATGTTGTTAAACTCCGACATTGGATCTTATTACATGCATATGAATATAATAAGGTTCAAATCAAAAGTAAATTAAAAATAACAAAGAAAGTAAACATTAAATCTTTCTAAATCAGTTTTAAAATGATTATTAATCATAGAAAGGAAATTTCTTGGGACTTACTCTATTCTCAAATATTATAATTATCTTTAATTTTTTTATGATTAACTCTTCAATCTTTAAAAATTTCTACAAATTTTAATGCAATTTTGGCTTCTTAAAAGATAGCAGCATTGAAAATCGTTATTCTCTGGCATAAATTCCACACATGACAAACAAATAATAATAATCACATAAATGTCTTATAAAGGCATTTATGTGATTATTATTATTTAATGAATACATTGTTTAAAAAAATATATGTACTCATTTCAAAAAACGGATTTATTTATTATTTTCCATAGCATAGTTGAATAATATCATAATAAATTGTAATAAATTATGAAACAATGGGTGCATTCAGCAGATTCAACAGTTGAGAGAGCGCTCGCTGCTATTGATGTATTCTTCTAAATCTAAAATTCTGATTGAATGAGCTAAAAGAATACATCAATAACAGCGAGCGCTCATTCAACTGTTAAGTCCGCTGAATGCGCCCATTGAATGCGTTCAACGAAAAAGCTACTCATTGAACAAAAAAGGGATTAATCTATGATTAATATAATTATTTATTATAATTCATAATGTAGAATAATTCTATTATAGATAATCTTTAATATCATATTTCATACTTATTTATTACTGTTTATTATTTCTTTAATGCCGTGTTTGGACCATAAGGTTATGTAGCGCTCAGTGAGCAGTGGAGCGTATAATTAAAAGTTGCTCTACAAAATTTGTTTTCTAGATGCCACTTTTTTTAGGAATAGAAAAGAGACCGGTATTTGATCATGTGCTCTTAGTATTTCAAAGAAAAGAAATGTGCAGGATACAAATAACCCAAAGGTGTGTATCAAGGGTTACTTAATATCTCGGTTCGCGGCCAAGTCAAATCTTTATTCCCTTGTAGAAAAGTACTGCTGAGCACTAGGAGTATTTTGAGGCATTACTGTACTACAGCACTACTGTACATTACTGTAGTAGTGCAGAAGTATTCAGTAGTGCTGAGTAATGCTAAGATCTTCTATATATTATATATAGCATTTATTACTGTTTTCATTATTTTTTTCAGTAATGAGTATTACTTTTTTTTGTTTGTAGCTTACCTTGTAGAATTAATTTATATTAATAGAAATATTAAATTATATAGTAATATATGTATAATGTTTTTTTTCAAATATATAATATTCTGTATAATAAAGAATTTACCTTAGCTTCCTGTGGTTTTATATTTGCAATAACAAAAGTCTCTTTGTAAATCGGACTGGCGGTATGCTTGATGACTCTTGTTCTAAAACTATGCAATTTTTGCCGCTTTTTGTAGCTCCATGACTGTTTCATAATATTCAATACAACGTAAGGTTCCAATGTTCCGTTATATTGTTTAGGAGGAAGACCACATAGCGCCTAAAACACATAAATGTAGAATGTGTTTCATTTTTATTATGTGATTTTATTTTAACCACCGACAAATTGCGTAAATAATGGATCAATTGCATAAATCATGGATATAAAACATTTTTAATATTTATGTTATTATTAGTAAAACTTTATTATAACTTCATGTATAAAATGCCAATAACATACTTCAATACCGATAACGAGCTTTCCGGGGATAATATTATCACAGGGTGGCAAATATTGCAAGCTCATTGTCAATTCGATCGGAAACTCTTTCATCTTTTTATCATTTTTCTGTTTATCTAGATAAATCAAATTCTGTAATTTTTAGAAAAATAAATTAATCGCCAAATAGTACGATGATATGATGAAGCTCTTATTAGATTTAATTATGTGCAATTACCAGTGTAGAAGAACAGTCCATATTTTTATACTGAGCAGTGGTAGAATTGAACGAATTTCTCTGAGATTCTGCATTTTCACTAATAACACCTGCATAACATATTCCTTATAAAGATTATGCATTTCGTATTTTCCTTTTTATTATTCCGCTAACAAGCAATTTCTTGATGGATGACAGACATTGCCCGGGAAAAAATGTTTTATATATAATTATATATAAAACATTTTTTCCCGGGCAATGTCTGTCATCCATCAAGAAATTGCTTGTTAGCGGAATAATAAAAAGGAAAATACGAAATGCATAATCTTTATAAGGAATATGTTATGCAGGTGTTATTAGTGAAAATGCAGAATCTCAGAGAAATTCGTTCAATTCTACCACTGCTCAGTATAAAAATATGGACTGTTCTTCTACACTGGTAATTGCACATAATTAAATCTAATAAGAGCTTCATCATATCATCGTACTATTTGGCGATTAATTTATTTTTCTAAAAATTACAGAATTTGATTTATCTAGATAAACAGAAAAATGATAAAAAGATGAAAGAGTTTCCGATCGAATTGACAATGAGCTTGCAATATTTGCCACCCTGTGATAATATTATCCCCGGAAAGCTCGTTATCGGTATTGAAGTATGTTATTGGCATTTTATACATGAAGTTATAATAAAGTTTTACTAATAATAACATAAATATTAAAAATGTTTTATATCCATGATTTATGCAATTGATCCATTATTTACGCAATTTGTCGGTGGTTAAAATAAAATCACATAATAAAAATGAAACACATTCTACATTTATGTGTTTTAGGCGCTATGTGGTCTTCCTCCTAAACAATATAACGGAACATTGGAACCTTACGTTGTATTGAATATTATGAAACAGTCATGGAGCTACAAAAAGCGGCAAAAATTGCATAGTTTTAGAACAAGAGTCATCAAGCATACCGCCAGTCCGATTTACAAAGAGACTTTTGTTATTGCAAATATAAAACCACAGGAAGCTAAGGTAAATTCTTTATTATACAGAATATTATATATTTGAAAAAAAACATTATACATATATTACTATATAATTTAATATTTCTATTAATATAAATTAATTCTACAAGGTAAGCTACAAACAAAAAAAAGTAATACTCATTACTGAAAAAAATAATGAAAACAGTAATAAATGCTATATATAATATATAGAAGATCTTAGCATTACTCAGCACTACTGAATACTTCTGCACTACTACAGTAATGTACAGTAGTGCTGTAGTACAGTAATGCCTCAAAATACTCCTAGTGCTCAGCAGTACTTTTCTACAAGGGAATAAAGATTTGACTTGGCCGCGAACCGAGATATTAAGTAACCCTTGATACACACCTTTGGGTTATTTGTATCCTGCACATTTCTTTTCTTTGAAATACTAAGAGCACATGATCAAATACCGGTCTCTTTTCTATTCCTAAAAAAAGTGGCATCTAGAAAACAAATTTTGTAGAGCAACTTTTAATTATACGCTCCACTGCTCACTGAGCGCTACATAACCTTATGGTCCAAACACGGCATTAAAGAAATAATAAACAGTAATAAATAAGTATGAAATATGATATTAAAGATTATCTATAATAGAATTATTCTACATTATGAATTATAATAAATAATTATATTAATCATAGATTAATCCCTTTTTTGTTCAATGAGTAGCTTTTTCGTTGAACGCATTCAATGGGCGCATTCAGCGGACTTAACAGTTGAATGAGCGCTCGCTGTTATTGATGTATTCTTTTAGCTCATTCAATCAGAATTTTAGATTTAGAAGAATACATCAATAGCAGCGAGCGCTCTCTCAACTGTTGAATCTGCTGAATGCACCCATTGTTTCATAATTTATTACAATTTATTATGATATTATTCAACTATGCTATGGAAAATAATAAATAAATCCGTTTTTTGAAATGAGTACATATATTTTTTTAAACAATGTATTCATTAAATAATAATAATCACATAAATGCCTTTATAAGACATTTATGTGATTATTATTATTTGTTTGTCATGTGTGGAATTTATGCCAGAGAATAACGATTTTCAATGCTGCTATCTTTTAAGAAGCCAAAATTGCATTAAAATTTGTAGAAATTTTTAAAGATTGAAGAGTTAATCATAAAAAAATTAAAGATAATTATAATATTTGAGAATAGAGTAAGTCCCAAGAAATTTCCTTTCTATGATTAATAATCATTTTAAAACTGATTTAGAAAGATTTAATGTTTACTTTCTTTGTTATTTTTAATTTACTTTTGATTTGAACCTTATTATATTCATATGCATGTAATAAGATCCAATGTCGGAGTTTAACAACATTTTTTTTTTGTTCATTTACAAATATTCTGTATAAACAATATATTTTATTTTTGGGAGTGAATGAAATGAAGATTTGATTCTCACTTAATTTATTTCAATATCTCCATAAATAGAATTAAAAAAAAATAAAATAAAAATAAAATAAGTTAGATAAGCCTTATTCAAGTACCTTAAATGCTGAATGTCTTTTCTTAACACTTTGTACAGAGTTTCAAAATTTTAAATCCTTTATTTTCTAAAATTCATTATAATTCGAAAACTATTACAACTAGCCCCAGAGAAAAATTATTACAACTTTCTTCTATTTATAACACAATCTTAAATATATTACATAAGATATTACATAAGATCCGACCGACCTGAAAACTATGATAGGATAGTCAATACCAGTCAATACAAGTTGTATTTTGTTTAAGTTGTATTCCGCAAGTTGTATTACTCTATAATTATGTTTACATGGCTCAAGTTACGTCGAAATTATAACATCGATTAGAAAAAATTGGCTGAATAGTCATTCCATTCATTTCAGTCCTTTCGTTCCATTCTTCAGAGGACTATGATTAGTCAGTTTCAGATAATATCAATGTTATAACTTCGGCGTAAATCGAGCTGTGTAAATGTAATCATTAAATAGCAATACTTATCGCAGGAGATGGAGCAAAATGCTTCGATTAACTTTCGATAATTATTTTCTTTTCAGGAATGGATATTAGATATCACTGCGTATGATCATGACAGATACGCAAATCACACAGAATTATGTTCGCTTAAGGTATTGTTAAAAAATATGAAGAAGATATTTTACAGCCCGGAAATTCACATGTTTAATTATAAAATGAAGCCGTCCTATCAGGTGATATATTAATAATGCATATATTAAAAAAATAGTGATAATTAAAAAATTATAGTTAATAACAAATACAAATTAAAAAAATAAGATAATAAATAATAACACAAATTTTTTAACACACGTTTCGAAACAAAAATTTAAAAAAAAAATTGATAAGTGAGTACAGAAAAGTCCAATTTTTTGTTCGAAAATAAATTTTTTTTTTATTAATCTTAAAATGGATAGGTACGCTTTTAAGGCAAATCGTTCCAGATTTCTATGGATCTAAAATTGAAAATGAACAATGTGAACAGAAACAGCATTAATGCAAGACTCGCAAGATTGGGAAAAAATGGAACATCCCATTTAGAAGCTTTTTGATGAGATTTCCGAATGATTAACAATAAAACTTAAAGAGCTTAATAATTAGTATTTTAATTCTAGTGTTTTTCGAAAATATGTTGTGTATCATCTCATATTGTTTAAATTTAAAATAAAGAGAGATATTATTGCTTAATATATTATTACTTAATACAATTTACGATAAATAAACTATCTATAGTATCTAATGTATGAAAATTTTTATTCTTTTTGGTACAGAACGGATATAAATCCAAAAATTAAAATTTAAGATTTTCATTTAAAAGATAAGATTCTCCTACAACGCGAAATATTGCAGCAGTATTTCAATAGTGCACAATATTACAAACATTGCATCAATATTGCTGCAATATTAAAATTTTAATATTTTATTGAAAGTATTGCAACAATATTGCAATATATTCTTGCAGTATTACAATTCAGTAAATAAGTATGCGGTCCCGCTACGAGAGAGATATGTTCGCTTCTCATAAGGAGAAAATCCATCCAGGACGTATATTCTTCTATAAGGATGTAAATCAAGTTAATAGGTCCTTGGAAATTTCTTTTTTTGGATGCACTTCTTAGGCCCTCGAATATTTTTTGATCATAACTTTATCGTATGTATTTTAGAATATGATACTAAACAGTAATATGTTAGCAATTAATAAAACTAGAATAATTATTGAAATATTGCATAATGTTATAGTAATATGCAATATTTCTCTAAATATTGCAGCAATATTGCAATAATATTTTATTTTTGCGGATATAGGAATATTGCTATAATATTGCAACAATGTTATGAAATATTGCAATCTTTCAAAATAATATATTGTTGCAATATTTCGTGCTGTAGGAGTTACAAGAATCAGCAACGTTTCAAAAATATTATAAAATTATTATAAAAATATTATTAAATGTTAAGATAATCCTAAAATATTAAAAATATTTTAAATATCAATTTTTTAAAATAATTTTATTAATTTTTTTATTGGAATTAAAATTAAATTGAAATAATAAAAGATATAAACCAAAGCAAGTTCTTTAACGTTAAATTATAATAAAAGACAAATATAAATTTTTTATTATCATTATATGAATGATATTATATTAGCTGCTCATAAAAATTCAGATCAAATTGATTCTTGACATGTTCAACTCTTACCATGACAGAAAATTTACCATAAATCACATTATGATGATGAGGACATTAACTTCTTGGACGTAAAATTAATAATAGAAGATGGGAAAATTATTTTTGACATTTTTAAAAAATCAACAAATTCCGACAGGAATTACTTAAATTTTAATTCCAACTATCTGATTTATCATAAAAAAGTTATCATTGATCAATTTGACAGAATATTATTTTTGTCACATCTAAAATTCCATGAAAGAAATATTCACCAGTTAATTAAAACATTAACAGTTGTTACCCAGTGGATAATATATTGGATAATATATAATTTTCGCTACCATTAACAACAGAATAAAAACCTTATCCTATTGGCTTTATACAAATAAAGTGAATGATGTCAAAAATCATAACTCCACATCCACTATTTCTAACAACGTATTCATCATCCCTTAATCTTCTTAGCATATCGGAAAAATTCAAGAACATATCTTACTGATAAACTCGAGTTAAGAATCGGTTATAAACCGATGAATAAACTCAATAAATTCATAAAAACAGGAAAAGATCGCCTTAGTAAAGAGGATCACTGTAATGTCGTGTATAAAATAAATTATTTAGATTGTGAATCATCGTGATACGTTGAGCAAATAAAAAGAAAACTAAAAAGAAAATTAAAAACTCAGATTAAAGAACATAGAGCTGATAAAAAATTTCCCGAAGCGATGTCAGATGTCATACCATTAATTTGTCCATGAACACAAATTGAATTGGGATAATATCATAATCTTGATTCTGAACAATCAATATAAGAAGAATCTCGGAAATGATACATATAAAAAGCCAAAAATTGGATTTAAATAAGCAAAGCGACACAGAGAAAGGTTGTTAGATCAAAGAGGTTGTATCTATTTCTATTGAACAAGGAATCCTTCTTTACTCCCATTCCGTAATTTTTCTATCTTCTATTTTAGTAAACCGAAGCACAGACAACTTATAGAAAAGTACACACAGCTTAGCTAAATAATCTCTGTCATACATTGATGACAAAGTATTAACGGTCTTGCAATAAACACAAGAATGCTTCTAACAAATAGATTTTAATCATGAGTTATAGAGCAGTAATACTAATATCTTGTTATTAGAATCTGAGAATTACGTGTACACTCAATCAAGATGTAAGGCTGATTTGCGTTGACATAGTTTCGAAGTTATAAATGAAGTTATAAATGACAAATAATCGAGCCTTACATTGAGCTTAGGATCTCATGAAAAAATTTTCAATAATCTTTTTAACTAAAGATACTAGACAAGATTTCATGTAATTTGCATGAATTTAATTATTAATGATTTATTAATTATTTGTAATGCGACATACTGAAGATGGCCAGATACTGAAATAGCCGAAACGTATATGTTTTATAAGTTTGAAGACTTTGAATTTTCACATATGACATATCGCTTATAACAACTTGTGGTTTTTATGCTTCTTTCTTCATATTGTTTACAAATCACGTTTATTAATTTAACAAATATAATATTTTATTTTGAAAAGAATAAACGTTTAAATTTTAATTGGGTCACTTTGTTGAATGACACATTAACTTTAAATTTGGGTAATTATTCAGTTTAACTCTCGCACTTCAAAAATCAATGAAAGCTTATGCGACACGTTTGTGCATGAATCGAAAGAATTTGGCAAAAAAAAAAACGTCGCTCTGTCTTGTGATCCGAGATATTAAGCGAGATATTAAGCGTTAATGTTGATGACTATTAGAAAATCTGTCATACTGACTTAATATAGCGCTATGTATACATACAACATTTGGTTAATATTTATTCAGAATTGCTACCTCTTTTTCGATTTTGAAATAAAGCTCATTCGACACGTTTTTGCATATGTTTTTAAAGCAGTGAATGATAATTATTTAGAATACTCCCGCTCCCTCCCTCCTCCTGAATTTATAACTTTTCACACATATCAAGAATAGAGTAGGCTTTCATTTTCAGTCAGTCTATATTAAGTCAGTATGACAGATTTTCCAACCTCAATAGAGATCAACGTTAACACTTAATATCTCAGATCATAGAGTAGAGCGACGCTCCTTTTTTATCAGATTTTTTTCGTTTTATGCAGGGGTGGGCAGTATTTGAAAAACATGTATTTAAAATACGTATTTAAATACATTTTTTATTTTGTATTTCGTATTTGAATACTTTTTTGAGAGTATTTTATATTTTACATTTAAATACTTTTTTTTAGTATTTTGTATTTTTAATTTGTTAATACTAAAATGTAAAAATTTTTTTTATTAAAGTCAAAATCGCACCATTTTTTAAATAACATAAAAATGTTATTGAGAGTATTTTGAATTATTTAAATACGTATTGAGAATATTTTGTATTTGAATACTTTTTTAAGAGTATTTTGTATTTAAATACATTTTGTATTTTAATACATTTGTTTGAGTATTTTGTATTTAAATACAATTTTTTGAGTATTTTGCCCATTCCTGGTTTCATGCAAAAATGCGTCGAATAATAAGCATAATTTCATTAATTTTTGAGGTGCGGGGATTAAATTGAATAATTATTTAAATTTGTCAGTACCGATAATTAAGAATGTAATTGTAACGCAGTAATTGTAACAAATTTTAAAAAGTAATACTCGCTGTTAAACAAACAATTTTGTAGATTTATAGAAGCTCTTACAATCTTCTATTGTAGATAAAGAGATGTATCCGCCAAAAATTAACGTTGGTTAAAGATTCTCACAATGTAAAATCAAAGTAATGTGGACATTGGTTAATTATTTTAAATTTTTCACGTATTGTGATTACTTAATATGAAATTGAATTATAATTTGATACAAGTGCTTATTAAAGCACATGGCTCAATAACTAACAGTAATTCGAATTAATTTAAACAAAAAAAAAATTGTACTACATTTAATTACAAAATTAAAAGAATTAAGAACAAACAGTGAATTCGGTGATGTAAACTGATGTAATTATAATTAATCTCAATTACGAGGATCGTTTGAAAAGTTTTGAGTCTCAATATGAAAATGATAAAACATGTATGATTGTAATACTAGAATCGATTTTGACAAGTAATGCCATTTTTGTATTGAGGCTCAAAACTTTTCAAACTCTGGTAAATTGTAACATTCTTGTAAATAAGAAATCAGAGTATCAGTTGTAGATGTTAACATAATGCGTTATGAAATAAGAATAAATTAAAGAATAAATAGAATAATAAAAAGAGGAGAATCTAACAGAAGTGGTTAATAATTCGTTCATGTAAACTATTATATAGTCTGTGAACCAGAATTTCGTAAGTATAGATTATAAAGCTTTTATATCAAATAAGTTATTACGATATTGACAATTCTGACGCCATAGTAAGAAATGATAATAGAATCTACGAGGGCAAGTCAATAAGTTCTTAGAAAATCTGTCAGAAGGCACTCGCAGTGTCATGTCACATTACTTTTTGACAAGTAACATCTCTTAGCTGCTTTGATTACTATCAAATTTTGAGCGGAATTCATCGCGTG
>Ga0157364_1003050_pt1 | contig 16071 bp, 5 predicted proteins | sample AttsexASBM2_FD_111476 | JGI IMG/M metagenome (GOLD analysis project Ga0157364, IMG submission 111476) | Fungus gardens microbial communities from leaf cutter ant in Ribeirão Preto, State of São Paulo, Brazil - Atta sexdens ASBM2 | ecosystem: Host-associated > Fungi > Mycelium > Unclassified ...
ATAATAAAATTTTTATAAAATTAAAAAAAAAAAATCCCCCATATAAAAAAATTTTTTTAAATATTTGTATGTTAAGATTGCCGGCCAAAACCCAAGAAATGTTTTGGGGATTTTAACCCCCCCCCCCCCCAAAATTTTTTATTAATTATTTCATTTTGGGATGATTCGACATCGATTCGATGTCGATTTCATTATCATTTCTGACTAGGGTTAGCGCATATTCCGATAGCACACATTCACTTACATCGATCGGTGTCTAGTAATTTTTCACTGCTTTACTAAAAAGAATATTTCGTTTTAAATTAGCCAATTAACAATATCTCTCTATCAAACCCCTCTCTTTCATTTTTAATTATAAAAACATACAACTTTACTTTTAACTTTGTATAAAATTTTTTGCTGTCATAAAATATTTTTTTTCTCGTTATAAAATCATATAGTAATTTTTAATACTTCCATTAATTCAAGCTTTGACAGAATATGTGATACATAGGAAAATTTTCGTAAAACTTTTGACTCGAAAAATAGTATATACGTTACTATAATTGACATATATTCAGTACTACAATTGCTCATTGAGCACTCAGTGAGCTCTACTTAATGTTTGTAATAATAATAACAATAACAATTAGATAATGAGAAAGTTGGGTATTTAGGGTAATTAGGAATCGGCGCTGTAAGTGTCGTTATAGTCTAATAATGTATTTCTACTATTCAATATGTAATGTTTTGAGATGTCAGCTCACCAATTGGCCATGAGAAAATGTATGGAAGATTAATCAATGGAAATCCACGCACATCAGTCAATGAAACCGCAATTCATGAAAATTTATTCGCTGAAGAAGACTAGAATTTAGCTGAAACATATGTTATTGAATTGTAGAAGTATTATTAGACTATAACGATTTTAGTCATTTAAAGTGCACCACTTACAGCGTCGATTCCTACTTGCCTAACTTACTCATCTAATTATTATTGTCATAAGGAATCTTACTTTTATAATTATAACAATAACAATATTATGGAAATAAAATTATATTATGGAATTAAATATTTTGTTTAACAGCTATACTGCCCATACTTTCTTTAAAAAATAAAGTAAAAGTTACATAATATACAAAACATAATATTTTTCCTTTTAAAAATGAGATTACATTAAAAGCTGTAAAAGTATCCAAATGGAATTCATTAAAAAAAAAAAAAATTCTACGATACGCCCATATTCATGTAATATATGCCCAATGCTGTACGTAATGTATATTATAGTATTCATTTCATATATTTTCGTATACGATATTTTTCAAAAATATACCTCCATATTTCGATGACAACAATTTTTTTTTTCACGTCGTAATTAAAATATACGGAATCAATGTGTAGATATCACGTACTTGCTCTCATTGAAAATGTATGCATTTCTCGAAAAATTAGTTTTTATTCAATACACCAGATATAAATTTATTATATCAAACGCTCTTATATGAATTATTTATTGCCGTTTGTGTTTATAGACATCGGGAGATTGGATTTTCTCCAGGACAATTAGCACGCTATACTTTGGCTTTGAACGCAATGTGCATGGACCCCAGACAATTCCATGGTCACGATTTAATCGGTACTTTGCAACATCATGAACCGCCAACCGATTACGATTTTGCGTTGACTACGCTTGCAGCATGTAGCGCGCAAGCACATGTGCGCAAACGGCAGATGCGCCGTCTCTTAGATATTGCGAATGCCGCGCGAGATCATAATGTTGGTAAGTGCCTCTTTATTGTTTCAAAGTTCTCATATTACTGGATAATAAAAAACGAATAAATATAATCAAAATGTCTACGATGTCTACTTTTCTATTGACAATCAGAAAAACTTAAGGAATTTTTGTGATACTTTTGCGACCTTCACGAGGCACTTATTTTCTTTAGAGGTGCCAAAGGATTTATGGGTTATCACTGCCGTGCAGTGATCCATTGCTAATGCCAATTTCGTGAATCTTACTGTTCACTTCATTAGGGCAAGGAATACATTAATATTGAGCTGCTCCTCCAGAGTAGTCTCCTTTTGTACATACTCTGTTAAGAAAAAGGCGTTTGAGGGAGAGAAGGGTGAAGGGGAATTAAGAACGAGCTTTCACATTTTATTTACACTATAGCTCATGTCTCTGGTGGATATTTAAATCATCTAGATGTTTCTGGATTTGTCTCTGTATTTTCTTGGGAAATATGACGCCGTTGTAACTATAATAATAGTAATTTTATGAAATAGTACTTACAAGGAGAAGCTCTGCTCTTCATCGATTTTCATCCAAATTGCAGTGATGTTAGAGGAGCCTATCAAGTGAACAGTGGTTTTATTAGTTTGACCTTGGGTAACATCGTCGATCTTGACCTGATCCTGACGATGCCATTCAAGGTCAAATCAATAAAACCAGTAAATATATCTTACTATTAGGTGTACAAAAAAGTTCTGAGCTTTTTTTCAAGATATATACTCCTGCAAAACTGAGTGGAGGCTTCCGGCCTTTAGGATTTTTTTTCTCAAGATTACTTAAACAGATAACTCAAAATAACTTAGAGACATGGATTATAATGTAAGTAAAATATGGAAAATCGCTCTTTTTCTTTTTCCCTGCTCTCTCAAACACTCCTCATTAAATAAGTTTATATATCAAGCAAGTATATATCAAGGAAGTTCTCCGGAGAAGCAGCTCAGTATCAGAGCGCTCCTCGCTCAGATGAAGTGAATTGTAAGGTTCACGAAACATTAGCAATGGATCACGGCAATAACTCACAAACCCTTTGGCAACTTTGAATTTTAACTATTCCGATTAGAAGAATCACCTCCAATTACCTTAACCTTAACATATTATATGTTATCAGCGTTATGATCCTGAATGATTTTTAAAAGATTCAGCCAATAGTTATTTATTAAAAAGGTATTAATGTAAATTTAAAAAAAACAACGTGATTTTTTGAAATTGAATATTAGAACAATAAAGAGATAAAAATATTCTTCACAATTCTATACGTAAACGAAATTTCAGAGAACTGTAAAACTATTATTTTACAGAAAGAGAAATAGTTGTAATATAGTTTACGGCAATAAATACATATTTCGTATCCGTTTTTTTTATTAAAAAGAACGTAATATTTGATATCTTTTTTATTGACGTATATTTTTTCTTTTTTAAAGAGATTTTTTAAAAAAATTTTACTGTTTTTTATAAATTTTTTATAAATTTTTGAAAACATAGTATAGAATTTAAATCTTCTAAAAATAAAGAGAAAATAATAATAATAATTTATATTTGTTGATATATTTTAGGTTAATAATATATAAAAATAAAAAATTAAAATTAATTGCTTCCCTCGCTTCTATCCTTTCTCTTTTTTTTTTTATCTCTCATGCTCTCTCGCCTTCTCCTGACAACATAATGTTCAAGTGTCGATGTCATTGCAGTTTGGTCTCCCAATTGAAATTTTTACCTTATCCATATATACATTTTAAAATTTTGTATACTAGCCAAAATTTTAACAGATCTCAAAGAATTTTACATAAAAAACTTGTATTATATATTTTTATTTTATTTTAATTTTGCGTTGCTTAAATTACATGGCAGTAAATATTTTTATTACTAAATAATATTTTTAGATACTATCGCAATGTTAATCCTGGCCCTGCGATGTATCGTCCAAGATCATCGACATCGCAACCTTCATCACATCGTTCGTAAACCATCGATTGAGTTAGCACAACAGCAAAGGCACGACGGCAGTTTTGGTGATCTACGCAACACTGTGTTGGTGATGCAAGCGCTAGAAGAAATCGAAAATGAACCGGCTGATAACTGGAATAGATCCGCTGCTTTAGCTTGGCTGATCAATCAACAACGACCAGATGGTTCGTTTCATGGCAGTATCCATGCCACTGCAGAGGCTATGTTAGGTGTCGCGCCGCGTGGATTGGCCAGCATTCGAGCCCTTGACTGCGGACAGGGTTTATTGGACAATTCATCACCTCGCCTGACTACAAGCAATAGTAAATAAACATCATCCATTGTTATATTTTTTTTTTAATTTAAAGCAGGCATTTTAACTTTTTTTTTTGCTACAGTTGAGCTGAACGCGAAGCTCCGTACTGTACAATTTAGCCACGACTATTCTTTTGATGAAACAAATGCAATTCAAAATAATCGAAGGTATTTCTGCCTGATAGCGAAGAGATATAGAAAAAAAGCCATTATACTCAGATAGCACACGGATATTCGAAATACATCCTACAAATATCTCTAAGGATATTTATAAAATATCTAATTTGAATATTTATAACTTCAGAAATATTCATAAAATGTTTAAACATATAATGGACAATGGATATCCATAATATTAATATACATCCATGTATAAAATTGATAAACATAGTTCAGTTTCTGATATATCTAATATAATATGACATATTCGAATGAACATAAATGAATAATGACGAATATATAAGTGGACTTTATATGGACTTCCTAAGGATCAAATGATAAATATTTATATTTATGTAAAAATTAATGCAGAAATCTGATATTCCTGTATCTGAAATTTGCGACCGCACTCATAAGTATGGTACTTCGTCGCGAATTCATTTATGTCCCGTATTTTATAAATTTTACTCAGATTATCCGTCAGATTTAACATAAGTCATACTTGTGAGAATAAGATTCTATACATCAAGTACGAATATAGTAAATTGGTTTACCCCATATAGTTGCGCATAATTAACAAAGGTTTAACTTTTCGAAATAATGTTTAAATTAGCGTTGATGTTATTGAATAATCTTTTTTTTTATTTTTTTTTTAAATATTACTTTTGTTCAAACTATTGGTATGGTATCAACGTATCAACACGATGTTGCAAACGCTTTGAAGTATTTTTTAATTCAGTCAGTTTGTAAAATTCTTTCTTCTAATTGGTCCATCAAACGCTTCAAAGCGCTTTGTAGCGAGACTTTGACTACAGCCTGTTGTCACATATCAATGCATCTTCTACCGTTGAATGATTCTTTAAACTTACAAGTTGCAGATATTGGAACACCCGATGATCATAGCGAGATCCCTCTATCATCAGAAATGTCAGGAAATAATACAAGCAATACAGATATCACGCTTACCACAGCGCCTGTGCTTATAAATGTGTCCTATACATTGTGGGTTGGCAGTAATGTAAACGAAACGTACAATCTGACAGTGACTGTACCAAAAAACGAGACTTTCTATAGTGTGATGCTGTTGGCGGCAAGCATGTCTCCCCATTTTCAATTTACCGCTTCCGAATGGCCTAACGGTCATTACGTTCACACGCTGGCTGGCTACAAAGAAGAACCAATGTCCTACCATTACTGGCTACTTTACAGATTATCCTCACCGCCTGAACCATCCTCGCCACCCGGAAATCAATTGGTTGCACCTGGAGGTATGAATTTCAGTTATTCCCTTACTTGAACATTTCTACAAGTAATTGCAGGAATAATCTAATTAAGGAACTGCACGACGTAATAATTATTCGTATTATTGACTAACGGATAAAGTGTGCTTCTCAAACGTTTGTGAAAATATTATAATTGCAAAATTTCGAACGCTTAATTAGCAAGTTCAGTAGAGTATTTTAGACTAATTTATCTTTTTATCCTAAGATTCCTTATTGTTTCTAAAATTTCGCCAAACTGTAATTATTTATCTTTTATATACTTATATATATATGTTATTAGGAGATTGTATTGAAAGCTGCTATTCACGTCTAAATGGCTCTAGCTGCATATGCTGTGATTAGAGATTATAGTCTGTATGACTTATGTCATTTTGAAATGTGAATATTCCCTACTAAAATATAGTCAACAAACGCCATCTTTTGATTATACATGTGTTTTTCTATAACCGAATTAAAATGGAACGCGATAAGTTGTTTTCCCGATATGTACTTCTATACATTACTTTAATTTGATTACTTTGAAAGGACAACTTAAAAAAAAAGACATCTTTTCATTATTTTTTAGTATTTTGTATTATTTAGATTATGAGGTGTTCGGCATTTTTCAACTTTGATTTATTCGCAAACTCTTGAGAGGAACCTTATCCGTTTACTGAATGATACTTAACATGAATTCCTATTGATATTACAAGTTTCGTTGAAATTCATTGGTATCGAGCAGCCTCTTAGTAAATTCAATTATCAAAATAAAAATCATGTGATAAACAACAAATAATGTGATATTAAAATTTATATAATATATATAGGCTGCGTACGGATAGCATGTTATCCAATGGCGGATAGCATGTTATCCAATGGGGAGACGGAAAGCGGAGGGGGCGATTACTTCTCTCCAAAGTTTTCTAAACAGAAAGTTAGAAAAAAAACAGAAAATTAGAATTTATTATAACAAAATTTATTTTTAATAAATAACATTTCGTATCATGTTAATGTACACTGCTGTTGAAAAATTTCCGTACATGGAGCTTAAAATTGCATAATGCACCGTAACTCGGTAAAGACTATACATTTACACCGTGCATTTAGGCCGTGACCTAAACAATAGGTGTCCTTCTTTATATCCTGTAGGTTAAAGACACCTATCGCGGACTAAGCGCACGGCAACGAACGTAGGCAAATAATCATCGCAAACAAAAAATAAAAAAGTGTCAAAAGTAAAATATAAGTTTCAAGCTTTAAAATGCTTTATTTTTTTGTCTGCGATAATTTTTTTATCGAATTGGTGACGTGAATACTATATAATTTTAAGTTCTATGTCCGGAAACTTTTCGACGGCAGTGTATATGTAAAAATATATCTGGCTAATAAAATACTGATTACCAGACATACATAATTTATATTTCATGATTATGATAGTAATAATAGTAATAATAATAATAATAGTAATAGTAAATATATAATCAAACAGTACAATAATAAAAATAATTTAAAAATATTAAAAATAACATCAACGACGAAAAATCATATAAGTAATAAGCAAATATTTATATTTCATACCCCCCCCCTCTTCCCCCCCCTCCAAATAACTCACTGGATCTGCCTCTGACGTTATTAGCACTATTCTATACTTTATTGTTGTATTATGTTTATAAATGATAAAAATGAAACTAATTAATAGCGCAATTTACGAACGCAATCATAATAGAATAGAATTTTCAATTACATTTCAGCATACACAGCTGAAAATACATGGATAAAACTAGATGTAACAAGAAATAGTAAAAATAATTATAGTATTATAGTAACAGCCCGGGAAGAAATATATAATTTCATATATAATTATATAAAATTATATAAAAAAATTGATATATTTTATATACAATTATATATAATTATTTATAATTTATATATATATATATATATATATATATATATCTCTATATAATAACATTTTTTCCCGAGAGTAATCATAATATAACAAAAAATAAAAAATAAAAAATATAATTTAATAAATAAATAAGAAAATATGGAAAATATTGTCTAGGTAAAATCTCTAAATATAAAATTTTAATTTATTAACTGAGAAAAAATCGTGTTATATGTACACTATCTCTACAGCACAATATACAGCAGCAATATTTCAATAATGCGCAATATTACAAAAATTGCAGCAGCAATATTGTTGCAATATTAAAATCACGTATATTTTATTGGAAATATTGCAATCATATTGCAAAATATTGTAATTTTAATTTTATAGAAAATATTGCAATATATTGTTGCAATATTACAATTCAGTAAATAAGTACGTAGTCCCATTACGATAGGAATACGCTTTTTAAGAGAAAACGTCCAGGAATCCTATAAAAAGGAACAAATCGAGTTGGCGAATCTTCTGGAGATTCCCAACCTTTTTTTGGATGGTGCTTTTTAGGCTCCCGAACATTTTTTGATCATAACTTCGTATGTATTTTGAAATATATGAATGCTAAGCAATAATATGTTAGCAATTAATAAAACTGGAATAATTATTGAAATATTACATGTTATAGCAATATGTATGCAATATTTTTCTAAATATTGCAGCAATATTTTATGAAATAATGCAATCTTTCAAAATAATATTGCAATATTTCGTGCTGTAGGAATATACATATATTGACATATAATGCAGAAATATTTATTTATAGAAATTTAATTAAAGAAAAGGATTTAATTAAATATGCAGCAACATATAAATATATTTACTTATTGATAATTTTAATCAATTTCTTTATATTTACAGGTGTCGATAATTTACAGATTAGCGAAGGAGAGCATTATCTCTTCTGGTATAAGAAGCTATGAAGTATGATTGAATGGCAAAATCTCTTAAGCAGAATATCAGCAGATTGGCAGCAGATTTAATCAGTACATGTCAGTAGACTGACGCCAATTGCATATATACATTGAGTTTATATTTTTTGTCGACAGAACCCATATACTTATGATTAGGCAGCAAATTAATGGCATAAATTAAGCAGAATCTGCTAATATAACCTGACGGCAGATTGATGGCAAAAATCGATCAGATTCTGCGCAATCTGATGATAGATTAGCAGCAGATATCGAGCAAAAACTGTTGAAATCACATTATGATTTAAATAGCAAAACTGTTGTTTTGTTATTTAAATCATAACGTGATTTATTGAGAAACATTTGAAAAAAAATTTTTTTGTTTTATTTTAATTTTATGTGGGTAATTTTATTTGATTATAGAAATTAATGTATTTTACATTAAATCATTAGATTCTTTGAATATTTTTAAGATGTCCTAAAAGTCATAATCTTTGTCCTCTGTATAGCAACACCAACGTGACCATTTTCTAAGTATATTTGTTAGTTTTCTCTATACAAAAATGAATCATGTTTTGTACTAAATGTACGTATAAATAATGTACAAATAATTGACACATCTGACATTTGCAGTCATTAGATCCATTTTGATTAAATGGAGAATTCGATTAATCTTACATATGAGAAACAGATATTATCGACAGTACGTTACAAGTGATAGTGCACTCATGTGAATTTAACTCCCAACTTTAAAAAAATTAACTTTCTATTGACTGCTCGTTTGACTGCTTATTGTCACATATATGCACATTTCGAATTTTTGTTTGCAACTTTTTTGCTTGCAAAAAAGTTATTAAAAAAAACATCACTAGGTAGTCAACATCACTAGTCCCTCCTACTAACAAATTAGTTTGAAATAATAGTCTTGATCAATAGATTTTTGTTTGTTTATTTCGAAACAGGCCGATTTTTTATTTGCGTATCTTTAGTTAAAAAGTGATAAACAATTAAAATTTCGAGAGTAGAGAGAAGGAAAAGAAGGGAATGTGTGAGAGAAAGAGGAATCTCACAATTCTAAAACGAGAAATTTAGTATCCACTGCCATCACTATTATCGACACTTTTAAAAAAGGAAAAGTTACATGGTTTTAATTTGAAAAAAAAAAACAGATATAAATATGTATATGTACACGCAACTGACTATGACTTTTGAAATTTTGTTTGGTGGCTAACTTGAAAAACTTAATTGGACGAAACACAGATCGTCAGGTCAACATCATGACATATTCATATTTATTAAAAATACAGAATAACTCTATTTATTAACACGTTGAATGCCGTGATTAATGTTAAAGTTCAGTAACAAACTTTTATAATTCATAATATTTGGATTAGAGTAAACATGTTCTTTTAGATACGTTTAATGGTTAGAATATAATAACGACGTTATGTTAACGTGCACAAAATGAAATCAGTTGTATTTAAAGAGATACAAATATTTTGTTGCTAATATATATCAAAAAATTGCATTTGTTTGTCGCATATTATTGTATGTACAGTTTTTTTAAACAGGTTTAGACTCGTGTAATACTAAGGCCGGTATTCACAGTCGGTTCTTATTTCAAGATCGTATCTTAAGTAATGTCCTAAGACGCTAATGCTCTCTAATTGGTTTATGACATTTCAAGATTGAACTTAAGGCGATCTTGAATATAAGAATATAATTAACTATGAATACCGGTCTAAGAGCCAAAGTCCGTACGGCATCTAATTTTCTATTGGTTTCTATTGAAATTATGAAACAATGTTTTTTATGACACCGCAATGCATAAGCATACTTGTATTTAACATATTTAATAAAACTGAATAGTCATATTCGTATTAGCAAATATCCGCTACCGATGTTTGCGTCTCAAATTGTAACGCCTTAATTTAGTAAGTGCTGTTATAATTGAAAAAAATGAACGATGAATGAATAAGTAAGTGAATATAAAGTAATTAAAGTAAAAAATGAGTAAAATAGGATATACCTATTATATTGTAACTTATTTATCAAAAAAAAAGAAAAATAAAGATGTATCGTAAACGCCATATTTTTATTTTAAGCACAATATATTACTTCAAGCATCTTAAATCGAATGCAATGTATAATTTCGTTTTTTCTCAAAATAAAGAGGACTTAGTAATATTCGCAGATCTAAACGATATATTGTGTATTTTTTATGTGTACCTGATACTAATCTGATCGTTATCTTATTTATTCGAACAAATGTTTAAGAGATTTTATGAATTGCTAAAAAAAGTTTTAAAACATTATTAACTCCTTGAGTAATTTTTCTAGCTCCTAGCTGTAATTTTTCTTGTAATTACAGGGATCCTAAAATAAAAGAAATATCTACATTTTTTTCAGTAATATCTTTGAAATTGGCTTTATAGAATTGCAAAATTACGGTACACACGGAGAAAAATGCCTTAATATGAAGTTGTACGCATATCAGAAAAGGTATTAAAAGGAATAAGAAGGCATGAGAAGGAATGGGAAGGAAGACATTTGTATTCTCGTGTGTATACGATTAAAATGTGCATAACAATCAATTTCATATTAAACGAAAAAAAAAAGAAATATTGACGATGATTTTTACGAAAATTGATATATAAGGCTTTTCGATGCCACTGAATACAAATCTGAAGTCGAAATTACAAAAAACAAAATGATGGAACTAATATGGAGAATCCGAAAAAGTTGATCAAAGGTATTTTGAAATTTTTAAGTAATTCCCCAGCTTGCTCTCTAAAGAGAGTGAAAGGGCATCAATCTGGACATAATTTTAAAAGTCTGTGAAATCTGTAAAATTTGAAACTAAAATGATTATAATTGGCCCACATAATTCTCGAATACTAAATTGTCAAATCATATGTGGATCATCCTATACAAATAAATTGCAATATCATTGCAAACTCATAACAGGTGGCAGGTGAAAATTTTTTTACAACTATTTCAAATCTTGACTTGTTAAATTATTCAAGAAATTTTACAGAGACAATTTTGTGCATCAAAAAAATTATTCCTAAACCAAAAATATTTTTTTAAATAAATAGTTTAAACCAGAAACAAATATTAGTTCGTATAATATTAATTTAAGTATTTTATTAGATATAGAACACAAAGTATCAAAATTATTACATTAATTAATCTTCGATTTACGATTAATACGGATTTTTAACATTAAACCATTTCCCTGTAGATAAATGTTAAAAATCTTTAAAATAAAAATCCTATTACATTTTCAAACAAATTTAAACATTTATAGCATATTTTAGCGAATATAATACTATACTTGCAAAATGCTATAAAACGCGTGCATGAGATTGCTCGACTCTTTAAGGAAATACATTTTAAATTATTGTTAATGAATTTAATAAAAAATTAACTCTATTACATATACTATATTACATATTTGAGATAAATATTTCATACAGTTTTGATATTCTTTTTAAAAACTTAAAAATTTGATTTTTAGATTCTGATTCACTGACATGGTAATATTCCTTTTTCATAATAATATAAAAAAGTTTTTAATATATTGAACTTCAAAAATATACTTGATAGGAGACGCGTCACCTTTGTTGGTTGTATCATAATATAAAATGTTATAGATAGCCCGGTAAAAAATTTTTCATGCATGAATATGTATAAATATGTAAGAAATAATAATATAAAAAAATTACTTACGTATAATTATATATAAAATTATGCATAATTATATACGAGCAATTTTTTTAAATATTTTTTCTAAACTTGTTTTTTTCTAAAACAAACAATGCGAAAATTATCTCTTTAATTATTTTTTATGTTTTCATATTACTATTATTATTTGTATATACTAAAAAGTAATTTTATAAAAAAAAGAAGGATGTATGAACATATATGGACATATTTCATATATAATATTATATATGTTTATGAATATTTATGTATGTTTATACATATTTATACATATCCATGCATGAAAATTTTTTTAACGGAAGATATTACAAATGTGCACATTACAGTAATGAATACAAAATAGACATCTATTTTGGCAACTCAATAAAATTAAAAAATCGAAAATAATACATTCTTGCTTTTGTCTTGCTATTACACTGATCAAATTTATTAATGTTCACTGTGTATGTACACTTTGTATTTACACATTGGATAGTGTAAATATAACAAAAAATTTTCAGTTTTATACTTTAATGTTTTATATGAATAATGATCTTTAACGCTTTATTGGATAAAATTTGCACAAGGAAAGATTCAGTACCAATTTCATGATACGAAATAAGTTGGTGTTCAAAGTCGATTCTTACATTTAAAATTGTCTTAAGTATAATCTTAAGATGTCAATCCGAGAAATTAATATTAGCATCTTGAGATATTATTTAAGATAGTTTTAAAATAAAAACGGATTATGAATATCACTCCACGTTTCGCGTTTTACAATTGGTAGCCTGCTTCTGCACTATGAACAATCCATAAACGGAAAGGGCAGAGATTTAGAAAGAGACACTGTACAATTGTACACACCATGGCTGCGTTCCACTTAACGTTTGCAACGCTCGTTTGTCCTTGTTTAACATTCGAAAAAACATTCAACAAGGATGAAATGATTCCACGAGCGTTGTGAGTGTTAAGTGGAACGCAGCGTTATCCCTTCCACCATAAATTCTGAAATATTCTGAAATTTCTCATTCCATAATTTAAAAAAAATATTTTTTAATTTTTTAATTTTTTAAATTTTGTAACATTTCATCAGATATTATATTTACAAAAAATCTTAAAAATCTTATGATATTTTATAATTAACATATATGAAAAAAATCTGAGAAAAGCCACATCCTTTGGCGGTACCGGAACGATTATAGGTACACCGACGAATCTTGTCTTTAAAGGTATCTACGAATACAATTTCCCTGCTGCTGATCCAATCACTTTTGGCAAGTGGATGGTTGCTTCGATTCCGCAGATGGCCACTAACTCTTTTATATTATGGCTGTATCTGTGAATCACTTTTTTGGGATACCTGAGGCCACGTAGCAAGGATGCTGAAATGGCAAGAATTGAACGTAGAAGACGAGGCCATCGCAAATCAAGTATGATATCATCTGTTTATAGAGTTACAATAAATTTTTTTGTAATCAATCGAATATACAGTAAAATACATTACTCAATAAAGAGTAAGGAACTTTGGAAGAGAAAAGGAGTTTTGGAAATGCAAAATTTGTACAATTCATCAAATTCACTTTGTATAACTTCAGATCATTGAAATTCGGTGAGAAATCATCGTAGACAAAAAAAATAAAACAGCATTTTGAAGCTTGAAACTTGTACTTAGCACGCGTTTTTATATAATTTTTATTTTTATAGTTTTATAAACAATATAGCAATATGGGAGTCAGCCTTAAAGTAATGCGCAAAAAACACCGACTTTAATAATAAATTAATATAATATAAAATGAACGTTCAGTTCTATCTTCAACATAGTATTACAATCAAACGGTTAAAAAAAATACAAAGGATCACAATATAGTCCCATTTACATCACCAAATTTTATGTCGCATCACGTCCAAGGGAGAGATAAACACCAATTCATGTTTTAATGAATATAAAACGAAAATTTTCTTTCCATCTAGTGTGCAATAGACTTATCTCCATTGTGACGACAAGATGCTTAAAACAGTAAAATTTTAGATTGTTAACAATTAAATGAACCAAATCGAAGAATGTCATAATTAATAAAATAGATTGGTAAGCTCGTCAGATGTCAAACCAAAGTGGCAACATATATATAAAATAAACAAACTATGATGTAGGTTATCCATATCAACATAAACTTATATAGATAGTTAACTAAATCATAGAATGCCTGATTTAAATCCTCTGTATCTGTTTTCAAATTGAGACCATTACTTTGACGTTTGATATGTATAATTTCAAAAACATTTGTGATATAATTTTTCTACATCCAAAATTCTAGCATTAGACTAATCAAATTTATGATTGTGATCCTATGATCAGTAATCACAAAATGAATCGATGTTTTTCTCCAAATATGATATATAATAAATAATGATTCATGTGAAGAGCAGATTTTCAAAATGCGTTTTGTAAATTTATAATTTTCAGAAAACAGAAAAGAAAGTTATAAGAAAACTATTGTTTTTATAGAAAATAACAATAAAAGCCAATCAGTAAGATGTGAAATGTTGAATAAAATTGCTAAACAATTGCTAAAAATGTTAAACAAATACATGTTTATCTCTAGTTAAAGAATATATAATAATGCATTTCACGAATGTCTTTCTAGGTTTTTTTCAATATACAGGGAATCCCGTAAGTTTTTTCAAGCGCTTTTGTGTAGATAGAGTAGACTAAACTGAGTTGAAAGGTCCTCTATCATTTTACAATTTTTACAATAGTTAACAAGATATTAATTACTAAAAATTGCCGAATATTAGTCTTCAATAATTTTTTACTCAAATATTACGTATTCCTTTCATTACGTCCTTGCCTACGTTAAACAAGGATAAAACGATTCACTGTGTTACACAGTATCTGACTGTGTGTGTTCTTGCTGGAAAGCACCCTACATTTACACGGCATCCTTAATCAGGTTTAATAACATCCGTTATGAAACAGGCCATTCTTCTGAGGAACAACTATACTTAGCCAATTTCATAACTAAGGATATTATTAAACCCGATTAAGCGTGTCGTGTAACAAAATCACAAAGTCACTAATAAAGTCTGGTTGCATCAATATTCCTTTGCTTTAAGCTTAAAATTCTCTCTATCTCTGTCTCTCTTTCGCTTTAAAACGAGACAGAGTGAGTTTTAAGTCTTGCTTAAAATTAAAGTAACGTTGGTACAACCGGGTCTTATTAATTTAATTCCGGACCACAATCACCCGCCCAGCATACCCAGTGGTTTGCGTTACAACCCGATTTGCATGTGCATATACACAATCACGCGTGCGACGGATGATTGCTACCAGTAGAAGGGGTATCTCAATATTATGGCATATTTAAAAATTTTTTGGATAAAAATTCTCAATAGAAAAAATTAAAAAGAACGATTTAGGGCGATTTAATTGTGTAATTAAAAAAGGAAGCTTGCTTTTTCTTTTTCTCTTTATTTTAAATTTATTTACAAATCAACTTTTTGATAAGAAAATGTATTGATTCTCGTAGGTAATAAGTCAAAACCTTAAAAATCTAGAACCTATGACATTTCATGAAATCTTCGTTGCATTACTTTTTATGGGATGTATATTTCAATGGATATTTAGAGCTCCTGGATTCATTCGCGGATGGTCAGAAGTTCTAATGGACGTGTAAGTCTAAAAATTTAATTTTGTAAAACGTAATTGTTTAATTAAAAGAATTAAATAAGATAAAAACAAATTTTTTGTATCCTTCTTTAATCGCTTCAAAATTGATAATAGAATTTAACTATATAAGTACGAGTATGTAACTTTTTCTTTAGAACGGGAAGATGAAAAATGAAAATTTCTTCCATTAATTATCAATAATAAAAGTTTTCATTTCTCACATTTCCACCCTAAAAAAAAGATTATATAATCGATTTTCTGTTCTTTGTCAGTAGTATGTATAGGCCGATTCACGCTCTGTGTGTGTGTGTGTGTGTGTGTGTGTGTGTGTGTGTGTGTGTGTGTGGGCGTGGGTGTGTGTGTGTGTGTGTGTGTGGGTGGGTGTGTGTGGG
>Ga0157364_1003051_pt1 | contig 16070 bp, 14 predicted proteins | sample AttsexASBM2_FD_111476 | JGI IMG/M metagenome (GOLD analysis project Ga0157364, IMG submission 111476) | Fungus gardens microbial communities from leaf cutter ant in Ribeirão Preto, State of São Paulo, Brazil - Atta sexdens ASBM2 | ecosystem: Host-associated > Fungi > Mycelium > Unclassified ...
ACCTGAAATACGATCTTTACCTAATTTGCAAGTAAACATCAAACTCTTCAACCTGATTAAAAATTGTTAAAAAAGTTGTTAAAAATTAAATTTACTTAAATTTATAATTATAAGTATAAAATTTATAAAATAAATTTAATCAACATATTTCATAGTTTGCTTTATTTATTTTATACATCTTTATTTATTTTATACATCTTATTTATTTTATACATCATTCTATACTTAATAAATATGAAATTAAATACGCCATTAGAACTATTTGAATCATGGCGATTAATAATACTACATACTGAAATAATTTTAACTATAAATATATAATAAATATATATACTATGAAGTTAAGTGCTAGAGATAATTACTGAAGAGTAACTATAAGTAAATATTAAAAAGAATCATATATATATTGTAAGTATATCATATTTTATTATTATTTTTTATATTGTGATACCATTACTTTTTTCTCTATACTTCTGATATTTCTCACTACAATTAAAGATTTTTATTTCTATTGAATTTTTTATTATTTTTATTTACACTTGTTTTTCAATCGCATTTTTTAAATATTAATAATGCTTGAAAAAAAGTTAATGCTTTTAAAACTTATGAGAAAGCTAATCTTTTCAAAGCAGTTACAAGAACGTATAATTTCGCACTTTCAAATTTATTCATTATTATAGTTATCATAGTTATCATTGTATCAATGTATTATTAATTCTAAATTTTTAATATAATTCCGAGTATATAAATTACATTATTTTTATTTATAATGATTAATATAATTTACTCTATGGTACTGTCTATAAATAAAAATTACAGCTGAGCTTAAACTGATCTTTACAGCTAAGTCAAGTATTATCAGGATTCGGCAATGTATATATTTAAATAAAATTCTCAGAATGGTGATCGAATTGTTAGAAATAAAGTTGACTGTTAGCTAGATTTTGTATAAATATTTACGTTTTAGAGAAGATCTTTACTAAACACTTCTTTATATGGCAAAGTTATATGGATTGTTAGTATGACACATTAGTAGCACACATTCTATGATACTATATGGAAGTATCGCAACATAACTATAATTGATAAGTGATATTGTGATAATGTGTGTGCATTAAGAAAGTCTAAAGAGTGCAATTGTAATAAAATTTATTGCGATTAGCAATCAACCAGGATAAAAAAGCATTTTTTCAGGGTTCATAAAATAATTAACACTATAGAATTAACAATATAGAACAATATAGAACAAGACAGAAAACGTATGATGAGTCAATATAGAGTTTCGATATTTTACAAAGAAAGCATGGCCTTTTGTAATAATATTTGTTATAGTTCATCAGACAGTACATATTACGTTTAGAGAATCACTTGTTATTCTATTATCGACATATATAGTATTAGAAATGAGAGAAAAAATTAAACGTAGCGAATTATCGAAATATTTCACATTCAACGTACAATATAATACTAAGACAATAAGCATTATTTGCGATGTCAAAAGGAAAATGTCTTGTGGAATACGTCACTTAAGACATTATCCGTGTCAAATGAGTATAAATACATATTTAAGGATGAGGATGATATATAAAATGAGTATATAAATACATATTTATATACAAAAAATTAATAATAATGGGTATGATGATACCTCAATAATTTTATAGATCTAGAAGACAACGCAAAAAAACAATATAACGTTGGTGGTCAATATGTTGTACAGGACTTATTACTATGGCGATATTTTACACAAGAAATAAAATGTAGTATCTATGGCTACAATGTTGGCTAGAATGTCAAATTTATTAGAGAATCGTATAATTAGAATGTCACAAATAATAGAAGAAATACGAAAGGAAATTAGACATAGCGAAATGTCACAATCTTTGATATTCAACGTAGCAGATGATATATGGACAAGTTGTATTATTTGCAATAAAAAATTTAATATATTTAATGAAATACTTAACAGAAAATATCACATGCTTACTTGCCATCCTAAGTATGTATATTATTAATATAAATTTAAGAATTTATACACATACATAAAGAATTAACATGGATAAAGAATATACATGGATACAAGTATACAGATCTATAGGGCATAATATTTCATCTTCCTTGAGTTATTTATATTATATATATATTATATTATTTATATTATATATATTTTTCACTCTAAAAATTAGAATATATATTTAATATTTACTAGATAAATTTTAAAAGTTTATTAAATATTGTGACATATTACATATTTAACAAATGTGATTTATAAATGCATAAATAACTGAATTAAGTAACATTATTTAGTCACAAAAGATCAGACAATGCTTGCTTCTCAATTGATTATCTTTTTTGTCACAAACATTTTTCAAACAAGTTCAAACAGTATTTTCTCTCAGCATTTAATTTTTTAAATATTTGAACATTAAGATTTCAGGTTTCTTTCCAATAATCGAAACAATGAACCCGATTGAAATATAATTTTATGATACTGCTACATATATTACTTTCTTAATTATTTTATATATAAATATAAATTTAATTGTAATAAGATATATATCCTGTTACAGATTTTGAATGCACTAATAGTATTCAAACACTAATAGTATTGTAGAAGTAATCATGATTACTCTTGCAAGCTGGAGTATGTAACTAAATAAGCGTTCTGGACGAGTAATAACTTTTTGAATTATTACGTAAAAAGCGATCTTACGAATTAAACAAGATTTTTCTACAAGTGTTCTTGGTGAAAATTTTTCTTATAATTCTTCATATAATTTTTATACAGAATTTAAAGATTTTTCAGAATTTTTAAATAATTTTATAGCTTTTGAAAAATTTCTTAGATCTTTCTATACGAATCTTTCAGAAATAGTGGAAAAAGTACATATCTTTTTTAGAATAATTTTCTTCATATGTGTACATTCTTCAATATTCTAGGATTTTTCACACACACATATATCATTTCTGAAAATATTCTGACGTTCAAAATGTTTTTTACATATTTTCATAAATTTAAAATATGATTCTTTAAAATATTATACTAGATACTATTAAAAAATTATTTACCAAAGATACAATATAGTAACTGTTTTATTAATTATTTACTAATTATCTTAAAATGAATTATTTTGATTTTTTATATTGATGTATCTTAATTTATATATCTTATATAATATCTGTATTACAGCCGTAAATATCTACATAATATAAAAAAATCTTTAAATTAATTATAATAATTAATAAAATTGGAATATTTTGTAGAACAGAATGTCTCAAAAGAGTTAGTGAATTTATGTACAATGTCGAATTTTGATATCATAATAGTAAAATCAATCATATTATTATTATTGATATAACTTATATATATTTAATTATTATAATATTATATTCATTTGATTATTAATAATTCTAATTATTTTATATACAATATTATTCAAATATTACACAAAGAATAAATTTTATTTTTAATTTTCAAGATTTTTTGAAGTAATTATATATAATTTTTTCCACAAACAATTTTTGATTTTATGTATTTTTATTTTACTTAAAAATCTTTATATATTGAGTTGTCCGGAAAATTCGTGCCGATGTTGAAGGAAAATTGAAACGCAGAAAATTAAAATTTTAGTATACATTTATTAAATTATATAGGTTAGTCGGCACGAACTTTTCGGACAACCCAATATAACATAATTACGAGAAAGAGAAAGGGAGAGGGGAGGAGGGATCGAAGACAGTTATAACTAACAACGTAATGAGACGGCTAGCAATCGTTATCAGCGAGAGAAGTTCGTCGATAGTACAATGCAGCGACGACGTCTGATTCAGGCGATGTTATGAAATCAGTAAACAGCTTACGTGCACTTACGTCGAAATTCGTCAGTCACACGCGCATAGATGCGTGTGTATCGGTAGGTGCATTAGATGTAGATTTCGCAGCCATAAGCGGAGTAGTAAGACACGTTTCTCCACGCGGTGGCATCGCAGAAGGAGGATCGCTCATTCAATACGGGCGTATTGTTCGGGTCTTATCGTAATATCTCATAATTAATATCTCCGCATTGTGGTATGGATGGATAGGCAGGATTCGCTGCCAGACCCAACTGATAGCGAAAGCATTTGTACCCGGCAGCTCTTCATCTCTCGATCTCTCTCTTCCTCAGCTTACCCTTACGCATTCATCCACCTTCTGTCCTCGTCTTTGACGCGACGACCAAAGCTCGGTGCTCACTTCTACCGCGTCCCATGAAAATCTTGTTCTTAGACCGCCAGACGATTCCGAATATCGATAAGCCGTGGATCTTGGGCGGGATAACGGTGGTGGTCTTATAACGAGTCAACGAGCGGAGTCGTGCTACGGACGATTGTAATGGCTGCTTTGATGTATCGTCAGAATAAATTAACGAGTGTTAATCGTAATGATATCCTATCGGCTTAATTTCTCGATGATTAGAATAACAGAAACGAAGTCTGTTATATTTAAGAAAAATACAGAGAATATGTGTACGATATTCTAAAAGGAAACTGTCTAATAATAATTTAAATTAGGGTAAAGCATTTCGATGTTGAGCTAATTATTTAGTACATGTTATACAGAGAACACGTCAAAGCCGTTTGCCACTGAACTAATCAAAATACATATACGACGGATAGATGTTGTGCGATTTATCTGGTCCATTGAGACGCTGACCTTCCTTTCCTTGATCCTCAAGGAGTATTTCGCCGGATATAGGAGGACACTGGCCGAGAAACGGTTCTAAGGGGCTTTTGAGATCGCTGGACGACGACTCCTAGTGCTCGCGGTCGAAAGGAGAGGCTCGCTTGTTCAGATGTCGGAATAGACGATGAACAGACGAATAGAAGACCGTCACAGACGACTGTATCCGCCTGTAAGCTCAATGCTTGGCAGAATTCCTAAGACGCTGCGAGTCCTTCGGTAGATATATCCGTATGTGTGTAATTGAATGTATACACACTGTCGGCATGTATTTACAGGTTAACGCTCGTTGATACAATAGGAGCGTTCGTGACCTTTCCGTTTGAAATTCAATTTTGTCGTCATATAGAATTAGTCGCGATAAATACGATAGATTAATAGATGAAATCAATAGATAAAAATTATTAGAATTGACAAGTTCATCTTTTGGTACGCTATAAAAAGATATTTGTTTCTATCATTTTAATGTATACTTAATGTATACTTTATATATTAAACAGAATATGTATAAGTCAATTTTAATACAATCATTAATACGAGCAAAGATTTAGTATTAAAAAATTGAATATATTGCGCAAGATACAAATCGATTAATGTGAAATACTGCATTTAATAAATTAAAATTGGAAGCTGCAATTCAATCGAAACGTTACTTAAAAAGTTATTTAATTCCGATGCACATCTTGCTGTGTCCTTGCCTCTGACTTGAATATTTAATTTCTTGCTGAAGAATTAATGCGATGAGAAGTTGAGTAACTCTCGATATTCCCATTTCCTCGGTAGCCACGAGGAGAATAATGCAGGACGGATAAGTCGAAGGACCAAACCAAAACAAGCTGCGCAACAGTTAAGGCAGATCCTGTTTGAATATTGTTACCTTAACGAGGCGCAAGTATTTGCTTTGGAGATGTAATCCAGTGTACGGCTCGGAATATGAACGGCTTGGCGAATTACAACGGTGTTTCGATTCTAAATCGACGAAAAGCCTTCGTTAATTGGCTTGAAATTTGCATTCGTTGTTTGAACGTCAACGAGCTGTAAAATTGTACGTTAAAGTTACAAATGGTTACTTCTGAGGCGATTTTCTCATATTTTTTATATGTATCTCATAGTCAAATTGACATATTTTTTTATACTTAATAATTTATAACATTAATTTTGTCTTCAATGAATCTCGATAATAATAATGTTTCTTTTAATTTTATCAAAAGCAATTAAGATTAATTAAAATATTGTTACAAGATTGAAAAAATAATAAGACTTAAAAATTTATTAAAAAATAGTAAAGAACAGACTAATGAGAGTAAAGCGCTGTAAATGTTGCGCAAATTTTATGTGTATTTTCAATTTATTTGGACATATTTCGACTCATGTTCAAGACATCCAAAGAATCTTACCAGTCATCACATAAATTGTCGTTGTACATAATTATGACTTCTACTGGAATAATTATGATGATGACTAATAGGGTCCTCTAAGGATTCAACACAATTTTGTAATTTTCATGGATTTTTGCTGAAAATGATTCGAAACATCCAAATAAATTGAAGATATATATATATATATATATATAAAATTAGCGCAACATTTACAGCGCTTCACTCTCAGCCCATTCCTCTATTTTTTAATTTTTTAATTTTTGACATTTTCGAGAATGCGTACAATTTTAATTTGTTATTTAAAGTTATCTTTTTATGAATTGTTTTAAAATCTATATAATAAATATATACTCGAACTTAAATTGTCCATAAATTTCATCTTGCACAATGAAAGGAAAGAAAGATTCTTCGGCGATGTTTCGCGAGTCGGATTGGTAAAATATCGAGACTATACTGGAAATGGCCACCGCTAACAACAAGCGCGATGCGGGAATCCGTGGCCGCGCGATTGGACTATCTTTTACGGGACGAAAGGGGTGGAAAGAAGAGGTAGTTTTCGGGGTACGGGCCGAGGCGAGGAACACGAGAGAAAGGACGACGGAGTTGGGGGTGGCTGGGAAGATAAGGCGAATCAAACCGTAAATAACCGCGAAACGGCGGAAAGGAAAGGGAGCGAGAGGCGCGGGGTGGCGTCAGGGGGGTAGCGAAGGAAGGGACGAGAGTGAGGGGTACGACGCCTCGCCAGCTGCAAAACTCGCCGAGTTTTATAGTTGAATCGCATGACTCCGAATCTCCATACATTCCGCGCCTTCTCCCTTTTGCCGCTCACCCCTTTCTCACCACCATCCTTTTGTCTTTCTGTCTTTCTCTATCCTCCGTCCCTGTACTTTCGTCTTTTTACTCGAACCACCCTTACTCCCCCTTTTTTCGCTTCCCCTCTCCCGGTCATATCTATTTTTATATCGCCATTCCTTTCTCCAAGCCGGCAGCTACCACTCCACCTGCGGATATCTCCACATTGGTAACATCGTGTGCGTATTATGCACATAGGTATACGAGCACGCTGGATGGAGAAAGAGGCGATTAATTCCGTATTCCTAGATACTTTCTAACGTCCGCACGCCAGCCTCATACCTCATGCCACCATCACAGCCTTCATGGTGTTTACGAGCACCGTTTTTCGAGAGGAAGTGAAAAAGAATTGGACGTACGTCCAATATATCTGTGCCGTAGCTTGGAATTATAGTGGCGCTGAATCCAGGTGGAATTTCCGAGAAAAACGCGATGGTTATGCGTCAATCGAACGATGCAAATAATAAAGCGAACTCGCTATACCGATGAAAATAATCGAGCAAAAATTTATTAATTTAATTTTGTCTGAAAAAGAAAATTCAGAATTAATTTTAAATGACAATTTTTCTGGAATGTTTAAAAAAATATTTTTTTTTATAATATATTTTATTATTGGAATTTTTCGCGACGGTTTTCGTTATCTTTTAAGTTATTTTTAGTTGCAAAATGATTAGTATTAATTATTATAATATACAAATAACGACGATCTTTCATGAAGCGCTATATTTTTTACGTGCAAAACTATTCGACGATATTCAGTCTCAATTTCACGGAATCGCGAAAGAAATTCTCGCCACAAGTAACTGTGCGTGTGTTATCACACCCGTACATACATGTGTATGTACGTATTATGCGACGAGGGTGCAGCTCAGGGTGGAAAGGTGGGCGAAGGTGGTCGTGGGCGGAAAGTGCACGAAGGAGGGTGGAATGCAGGCCGAAGTAGGTACTAATGCCAAAAGTTTTAACGAGTTTGAGTGATCGCGGTCGATGTAACCGCAACAATAATAGCAATAGTAATAATCATGCCACTGCTCCGAGGCGGTACCAACTTATCGCGTTGCTCGATATAAAAGCTTTGCTTGTGTGCGCTTTTGTGTATCTCTCTGACATTCAGGTAGGAATGAAAGGAACGGGGACCGCTTATCAAATTCGTACTTCGTCATCGATAATAGATATGATAATAGAAATTAATATTCCACACACAAGATTAGTATGATTTTTATTACTAGTATCATATTTTTAATATAATAATAATAATAATAATAATATCTGAGACGATAAATGATACAAGGGAATTATATGTTTTTCTATTTCATATATTTTTAAATTAAAATTTTTGTTTAATTATAATTTATGTCATAGTGATTGAATAAAAATATTAGATTATTATTGCTAACAAAGAATATGGAGAACTAGATAAGTACGCGTTGAGCAATTAATCTCATGGTGCGACAGTGCGTCGCTCAGCTTTGTCCACAACCTCCATCTTCGACGAAGGATTCAAGGGACGACTTTTCTTCGCGTCAGCCAATGACCGATCGCGTAAGTCGCGCCAAATGGAATCCTCTTCGTCTTCGTCGGCACTTTCTTCGGGCACAGGCAGCGGGATCTGTATCACACATACGCATCACATACACAGGTATAGACAGGTATCCTAAAAGAACGACCGACCGGCGGGCGGTGGCGGAGGACGGAGGTAGAAGGTGCCCGCCTCGGCGAGGGCCGACTAAAGGGTGTATGATTGATCGCGCCATGGCATGCCAGATAATGCAATTTTATTTCATTTGATTCCGCGGGGGTAATTGCTATTTTGGCGGGTCTGCCGCGCCGAACGGCCGACGGAGTGATGTATTGGCGTGGCTCTTTCTTCCTCTGCCCACCCCCCTCCCCCCTCCCCGACCACCTCTCTGACTTGCCCCCTTCCCTCTCCGTCTCGCGATATATATTAACTCCAGTCAGGATTATTGCTTCGAGGGTGGAAAAGAGCGGATCGATCACGTGCGAAGGAAGATGGAGAATCGTCGGCTCGTCGCTTCCGCCGTCAAAGACCGCGCGGGGCGATAAATCTCGCGTCTTCCTGCCATCTTGTTTTGGAAAGGAGCCTAATCGGCTGTACGATTGATTTAGATCGCCCGATTTACCTCGTTTCACATCGACCTCGTCGTAATACCGTATGCGAAATTGGAGATTCGCGATGATTGCGTTATGGCAAACCATGCGTAAATCCTTATCTGAATAGAACTTGTCTCGTATATACCTTTCTTCGCCCCTTAATAATAGATTTTACTGAGAATATTATGATATTTAAAATTAATTCCTGTGTCAACAAATTTGATAAAAATAAAATTGTTATCAAAACTCATAATTTATTCCTTAATTTAAGATAAAAAAAGTCAAACATTAATTAATTTATTAATTGAAATTTATTAAGTTTAGCACAAAGGAGTTATAAGTGAATGAAGGAGCGTTAAATACATGCATTTGCAGAAGTTTGTTGCTAATCGCATGAACAAAGCGTCATCTTCAAAATCCTGAGCGCTCTACGCGACGATGTAACCGAAGCTTTCGTCGCAATAAATTCAAAATAATATCCAAAGGCAACGCGACGCGCAGCAGTACCGTGACAACCCAGCGGCGTGTTTCTATTTGACGTCGCGGTGCCGCGGGTGCATGGCGTCGCCGTGCAGTTGGTTAGCGTTAATTGTAATGCTTTTTGGTCCATACGCGATTACACGATGAAATAATCCCTCATTTATGAGTTAAGTGGTCTGTGGAACTCAACGGCGCTTCTGATGAAATGCTCACGGTGAGTATACCACCGCACTGGTTCTGAGGAGAATCGTTGAGGAACGGGAGGAGAGAGAGAGAGAGAGAGAGAGTGAGAGTGAGAGAGTAAGTGAGTGAGTGAGAGAGAGAGAGGGGGGGAGAGAGAGAGAGAGAGAGAGGAGAGTGAAACGCACGCCGGAGAGAGAGCGTGAGAATGAGAAAAGGGCGGCCGGCGGGCGGATGGAGGTCAGGGGGTAGGTAACTGCGCCAACCACGCGACCCTACGGCGATATGGTCCTTTGCTCGTATTATAATTACGTTCTGCCGTCCGTAAAATTGCAAATAATTAAGATTTGGTCGATGTGAGAGCGCGAAACGTAATAATGTCGTGCGGGTTGTTTCATTGCACTTCGTGGCTGCGGAGGGAGCACGATTATGAGTTGTAGAGATTTTTCTTGCTCATTCAAACGTAATAAACGACATTTGCTTTCACAGTATATACAATATCTATTGGGAAACAATAAATATGTGCTAACTTATCAAAGCAATTTTTACTAAGCTAGCGAGATTTTTCTCTTATAATTTTATAAAGTCATGTTAGTTAAATCGAGCACCTTAAGTTTCGCTGATGACTTGAAACTATCTCTCGACAGCACTCGCAACACAATGATATATTGGTAATTAGAACGTTAATAAGCAAAATTACTCGTTTGAGTCAAAGCCAGCAGTGATCTCGCGTCACCGAACAGAAATTACAAACTCTCGCTGTTTGGCGTTGTCGGTCTGTTTCTTAGTTGTTCTGTTTCGATCTCGGTATCATTCTGACGAATGAGACCGCCATTACTCAGTAATTTGAGATCATCCGCGATATACATCAGAAGAACCAAAAATTTACTTAGCCATCGTATATGAATAAATACGAATATAATCAGCCTCGAGGCCATTTCAGGGGAAGCACATACAAATCCGTGCATTCTTGCGTGAAAAAGGGGTGAACCGAGAAAAAAGCCTGGTGCATCGTGAAAGGGAAGATGTATTTTGAGTTTAAAGTTTGATAAAGCATACTTGTACTTGTTTAACTTTAAACAAAGAATACTTGTAATTGTTAAATGACGGATATAATTCTTAGGTCATGCAAAAGATGTATACGTATGCGTGCGATGTCATGTACTCACGTGATGACAATTTGATCGATCGTTGGCAGAATTATATTTTTTTTATGCTAGAAAGTATTTAATTATGTATTATACTCATTATATCATTATATCATTATATATGCAGTAACATTACCGCACGAAAAAATCTGAATACTTTGTGCCGACAAATAATTATTTCGTGAACGCAAAGGCTACTGTGCAAGCTTGCTTCAAAGTGATAAGAACCGAATTAAAGTTACATACAAATTAACCCGATAATGCATACGTGAAGCAACGTGAACGTTCTCGCAACATTCGCCGATGCCAAAGCGCAAGGTGAAAGCCTCCTCCCTACACTCTGTTATGGCAACTTTCTTTCCAACTTTTTTCTCTTTGACTTCCCCGCTGTGCTTTTCTTCTCTCTTTCTTCTCGAAGCGTGAGATCGTCCTGCGCAAATTGGCCGTGGCTTTTTTAATTTACACTCATTCTGCGCTGCAATCGCCTTTGTCGTTCCTCTGTGCTGCGACAAGTCGATGGGTGGCGGGTTAACCCATTGTCGGCCATCTTGCACACACACATATATATATATATATATATATATATATATATATGCACGCCGAGTTTTGTGATATTTCTTAATTAAATATAGCCTCAAGTTAAAAATGAAATTAAACAGAAGGCAGTGTTTTTTTGCCGGCTCGGCTGGCCCCGTATCTCGCTTCCACCCCCGACGAGTAAAACCCTTCCTACCCTATTCCTCGGCTCGACAATGGCGAATAAGGTTACCTAGTCGCTTCGCAGCTTCGGCCAACTCTCTCCCTCTCTCTCCCTCTTTCTGCGGACCACCCGCTATACATATTTCACGTCGAAATAATTAAACGCCGCTGGACCGCGAGTCGACTCGCCCTAAGGTCGAGTGGAGCCGAGTCGCGATTATTAATTAGGTCGTAGCTGCCTCGCCGCTACCTCGACTCTCGATTTTCTGATAAGGTCGACTGACCATTGGCTTCGGATGAATAATACGTTAAGCTTTCTGTAAAGTTACAAATTATGCATACGTGCGCATATTTATCAAAATTTACATAAATTTACTATTCTATTTTCTTTTTCCAATATACTATTTATATAAACTTTATTTATATAAAAATCTATCATTTATGATTAACAAAATTTTTATATTTATTTGTTATAATTAATTACCTTGTACATTTATTTAAAAATGATCAAATATATGTATTAAATGATTATTTGTTTTTCAATACAATTAGTTGGCTAATATTTTTCAAATTATCAAGATTATCTAAAACATTGCGTGCTGCAGATCTATCTATCATACAGTAAAATTTATCTTACAATAAAACGGTTCCAATCCATATATGATCGCCAGCGAATTCCATTGTCGACCGTCTTGGTAATTTGTGCGCCAATTTGGGGGGAGCCCTGACGTTCGCGTAACGCTAATTCTCGGAGATACTGTCAACCCGACGGCGATTATCAATTGCCTTGTCAATTACATCCCGTCCAGGGGACGACGCGCACATGCTGGTAGACCGTGCCGCCGCCGATCCTCCACCCTCTTCTTCCTCCATCGACTCTCGACCGAATCTCGAGCCCGGCCTGATCGCAACGAGTTATTTAATTACCACGATCTATCACCAGGTGTCAGCTTCCAGTCTATAATGCATGATCGATCGTAGCTCGAGCCCTCCTCCTTCAACCCTTTGCTTCCGCGCTTCGGAAAATGCTCGTACATGTGCGAGGATTCGTGCGCGCGAGTATAATAGATGCTGTACACGAGATTCGTGAGACAGTTATTTTTGCTCTTATATTTTCATAATATCGTGATTTAAGTGATGTACAAATATAAAAATCATTGATAATCCAAATGAGATCTATGTGATGAGAATTTTTCTAAACTAACGAATTTCCGTAGCGAAATATTCCGTAGCGAATTTCGAGGATGAAGAGAAGAATTAAAAGAGAGAAAATCCATATAATCCGTAAAAGTTATAAAAATATTTTTCAAAAGAAGCTTGCGCCCCTATATACGTCGCATTCGTCTCCAGACTGTGTCTCACCTATTTATCAAACCAACAGTGCGACTTATTCCCCGCACGTATTACCCAGCGTACCCTACGAAAATGCGTCGAACGCGCGCGGTGGGGTTCTACTTAATCCTTAATTATCCCGTGTAAATCTTAATTCCTTCGTCCCGGCAAGTCGTTACTTGTGCAAGCGTCGTTAACTACGCCCACCGTAAACACCGCGCGCCTAGTATTTCGGACGTGAAACTTTTAAACGACGAAAGGATCGATTAAGGTATAACTTCCATTAAGGTAACTCTCGATTGGTAAGACGGGGAAAGGACGGCGAGGATCGGCGAGACCAAAGTACGACAGAGCTAACTGAGCCCGTCTTTTTCATCGTCATTTTTATCGGCGCAGATAAGACGGCCGGGGCTAATTCGCATTCCCCTTGATGTCTGGCGGAGTTAACGGTTTTAAGGGATGAAACGCGTATAGATTGGAGGTTGGTGGCTGTGAACGTAGGGACGCCGACGAGGAGAACGAGGAGACGGTCGAGGCGAGGAGGCGAAGCAAGAAATTGATATAGCATACGAAAATGAATTGCCCCTTTGCCGAAGAATGTTCCACGGCAATCTGCCCTGCGCCTCGCTTTTTATGCTTTTTATGCTCATTTTCAATTTTACTCCCCGCCCCCGTCTTCCATCCCTCGCTGGGCTTGACGACGCCCCCAGGTTTTCCCATAAAACCTTGCGGTATTACAATACCTTGTCGAGCCTCTGCCGCCGGCACCCTTCGCGTCGATAACTGGATGAATACAAACGGATGTATTATCGGTGTCAAGCTTGTGTCTCTTCTTCGTGAAGAAGACGTTTCGCGTATAAATAGACAATATCACATTTCCCAGCTTTTAACGAGATATTAATATTTATTGATATGGAAAATTTCTTTGATATTTATTATTATTTTAGAAATTTAAACAGTTAATACATTGTAATTACGTAAATTTAACCTTCCTTAAATTTTTATCGAGAATTTTCGTTTTTAATTTAACAATGAATTTTATTTAACAATATTTTACAACGAATGAAAAATAATAAAATTATTTTTTTATATTTCCAAACATATAAAATATCTTATAGATTATTACATTAATCAGCAATAGGCTATTAATTTTTATTGATTCTTATATCTTTATAACCTAGTAAAAATAGAATTTGATCTTGTCAAGAAGTTATTAATATGTTTAGTATTCAAATGTGGATGTCGCGCAAGGATGTCCCTACAATTCCGATTAAAATATATCCGACGGGCGGAGATAAGGATCCGATCCGAATTTGAAACGACATTCTAGTAGGGTGTCTGGCGCGAGGTAGGGGTCGAAGAAGATAAATTTCAGTCGAGAAGCAGCTCGGAATCAGGAATCTGGCGCGTTTCTCGAGCAATCGTTGCCGACGCGAGATAGGGCCGCGGTTCGTTCTGTTGCTTATTTGTCGCCGGAGAAACGAAACGAGCTGGGGAAATGGCGAGCTGGTTTAAGGGCGCGTGAGGGGTGTGGGAGGAATTTGTGCTCGAAACCGTGCAAATAACGGTCGCAAACGACGAGCTTCTCTCTGCATCCACTGCTCCGTGCGACCCTCGGATCTTTCGTTTGTATCGAACCTCAAACGGAAGATTCGATGCGTCGTAGATGTTATCGACAAACCAGACGAAGGGATTCACGATACTTCCACGATGAGATCAGATAAACGTCAACATTGTGAAGGGAAAATTAAACGCGAGAGAAACCATTGCGTCGGAGAAACTATTAACGTGAGCACGCTAAAACTTAGAAACGTTAGTCGCTTGAAAATAAATTCAACGTGTTTTCTTTTTAGATTACAATGGTAATTTGATGATTGAACCGAACACTAACTATAATACACGATTCTCGTATTGCCTCGTTAACCCGACAAGGCGTCACTTAGCGACGTACATGCGGCGAATTGGGGACGCTGAACAAAAAAAGAAAAAGAAAATGAGAATTCGTATAAATCGTCCGTTGCAACACGCCACACATGCATGTATCTCTTACGTCTGGGCGAACGGCGGAAGAACACAAAGCTAATGCAATTTTGCAATTATACCGTACTCGCCCGTCCCTTCGCCGCCTCGGCACCGCTGCGCTGAGGGGTGCAGAGGAATGCCCGCGCGATACGCGTCGTCCTTTCCTACCCCTCGGTCTTCTCTTTGCGAACAACGCGAGAATATTTAAATTTCGTTTCGTTTCCGCATCGTTATTCTTTCATCCGTGCCGCCGCAGTGCTCCGCTGGTGATTAATTGGCAAATCCAATCGCCAAGCGCGGAATGTACGCTTTCGCTTTGTGGGTATCTTGACAGCAAGACACGTTCTACTTACTTATCATTGAAATATGATTTCTTTTCTAATATTAGCGCAGTCCTCCTCTTTTTTTCGATCGCGCCCGAGGTCGAATTTTCCATTGAATTTACCAATCGTAGAAATTTATTATGGCGTTCCCTATGCTGCGACTATCTCCTCTTTTTTGAGTGTCCTCCTTCTCGTTCTGTGATTTTATTTGTTTTCTACGTTCTCGTCACGTTCACCCTAGTGCGTTACCAGGATAATAAACCTCGGTAACGAGTAATAAATCCCACGATTATCATGATATACTGGACACGGCAGCGAGATACATCCAGTCCTTTCATCCCTCCATTCGATCCCGATATTCTCCGGTCTGACGGAAACTTTTCGAAGGATACGTAATAATCCATCCCACACAATTCCACGTTACTCGCACTCCGAAAAGGCTCATCCAGCATGATGGAAAAAGCGACGGAGAGAGATGAGGGAGGAAGGACTTGGCGCACTCGCGCGCTGCTGTATTAGATTTGCTTTCTAGGACACTTTAATCAGAATGTACCTATGTAAATTTTTGAATACACATCCCTCGTCTCCCGCGATGTTTGTATAGGTCAGGCGAAGGTATTTTCCTCCCGCCGTCGCTGCAGCCACCGTCGTCGCCATCGCCATCACGTCCCGTGAATTAAAGAATTTGCAATTCTGAATTTCAGGTGATCGCATACATACGCCGTCCGGCTTTATCCTACTGTCGACGACGACGACGACGACGACGACGACGACGACGACGACGACGACGACGACGACGACGACGACGACGACGACGACGACG
>Ga0157364_1003052_pt1 | contig 16068 bp, 7 predicted proteins | sample AttsexASBM2_FD_111476 | JGI IMG/M metagenome (GOLD analysis project Ga0157364, IMG submission 111476) | Fungus gardens microbial communities from leaf cutter ant in Ribeirão Preto, State of São Paulo, Brazil - Atta sexdens ASBM2 | ecosystem: Host-associated > Fungi > Mycelium > Unclassified ...
TATTGATAAAATCATTATAAAAAATCATCTTAAAAAAAAAATTTATATTCAATGAAAAAGATGAAATTTTGTACAAAGTACACTAATGATAGGTGTACTCTTAAAAATTTTAAATTTCTTTCGTAAAGGGATCGATCGCTAAACGTGACCATGTAGAATTCGCACGTAGAACCCACCTGCGTACGTTGTCCCAGTTGCGGCTGCAGCAGCAGCTGCCTGATACGTCTCGTAACCGGTCGCAGCGGCGGCAGCGGGTCGTTGAGTGTACGTGGCAGCGGTAGCTGCCGGAGTTACCGCGTATCCTGCTTGCCCAGTCTGATATGCGGCGGCGCTGGTCGCCCTATTCGTGAAGCAACGTTAAAAAGTAAAATTATCACAGCCGGACTAGTAGAGGTTGATTGAGCATTCGCGCGAGGAAATGCGACACGCAACGGCAACGGGGATGGTGATAAGTACAGCGTAGGAAAAAAGTATCGGAAATCCTTCGGGGGAGACGCTCGACTCGGGACGCTAATTTCTCGCGGCGAGAATAATGGCCGCCAAGCCGGCCGTACCTTTCAGACGCGTGCCGTCGAAAACGCGAACGTCTTTTATCACTATCGCAGGCACACGCTCGAGACCACGAATCCTCGCTCGACTTAACACTAGCTACTTAGTGATAATGATAATGCAGACGATTTCGTACCCATATTGCGTCCCACCGTGGGTAAAGCCGAAATAATTGTTCTGAGCCATCCTTCCTCGCGAAGAGAATCTCGGAAAGAAGGACAATGGAGGCAGTCGTAGGGCGTGCCACGAGCGTACTCGAAAGATAGAACGGCGGCGGTAGTGCGGTATTGCCGCGCGCGCCGATTGGTTGGCGAGCTGTGCGAGCGGCGCGCCCTCAGTGACCACTTCCGCAAAGAACCGGCAACGCGCGGCGGAAGATTAGAACTGCACTTCCGCGCGAATATACGACTACGACGCGCCCGCGCGTTCTACACCTGGCGTCGCCGCGCTACCTGCCGCCGGGTGCCATCGGTGTGCAAGGCGAGATACCTGCCCTGCCGCCGAACCAGAGATCTACGTCGCACGAGGTAAAGATACTCGGAGAGAGATGAAAGAGAGACAAAACGGCAACGCGATGTGGCCCGCCCGTATGAGGAGTAACGATCGGCCCGAATCGATATGCGATCTTAATCGAATCTCACCAAACTTACTGCGTGTCTTTCTCGGCTATTCTCCGGGACGCCGGGGGTAGTGGAGCGTGGGTAGCGTGGAGAACAGAACTTGCTAGCGATAATAATTTCGCGGCTGGTCGCGTATCGTCGGGATCGTCACGCGACGTGGCGCATCGAACATACGTACGGCGTGCGCGGGGAAGGGCTCGAGGCTTGCCGTTGGTAGAAACGTGCGTTCGTTCGTGCGTATGTGCGTGCGTCGCCGTGCGATACGAGATACACGCGCTACGGCCGCGCTCGCGCTCGTTTGTTCGCCGTGCCGTATGCGTGTCCGGAAGGCGTAGGGGGATCTAGATTCTAGCGCCGACGCGCTCAAGATGTTCCTAGTGCTTCTCTATTCTTCTTCCCCGACGCCCTCTGCTAGTCCCTTCGCAACATCACTTACTTCCGGAATATCGACGTTGTCGCGTTTTCAATTATCAGTTTCTACTGATGTAGATTAATTTTAATCTCATCGATTTAATTTACTTTTCGTCTTTTTCTAGACTACGTTCCTCTCCGAGGAAGATTTTACTCTATATACTACAGTATACGTTACGTATACTATATATTTTGAGTAAAATTTTTCTCGGAAAGGAAGTTTTGAAACGTAGCCTAGTTCTAAGAATTCTACATTAACCTAAGATTTGTTCACGTCGCATGCTTCAACATGCTTCAATATGCTTCTATCATAATTTCTACTCACTCTAATGCGCTTATTAGAAACTGTGTTGGAACATGCGACGTGAACAAACCTCTAATTCCCACCGAGGGATTTAAACTGGATCACAATGTAAGAACCAACCAACTGCAATCGAGCATTCCCCTGTTACAGTGAAACGACAGAGAAATGCTCGACTATAGTTAATTGGTTCTTACATTCTGATTCGATTTAAATCCTTGGTGGCCATTGGTAGAAATGAATGGCCGTGATCACAGTAGGGTGAGATTAGATTGGATTGAAATTTCACCAACCATTGAAAAAGGAAACTAAGGTCTGTTTTTTATTGCTACACTGAATCTTTGGTGCAATAAGTTGGAGTGAAACAAATGTATATTTCAACTGATTGCGCTGTGTGTACTAGTTTAGAAAGTGCAGCAATAAAAAACAGATTGCTAATATCGAGTTTAGTGCACTTTGCTTTAATTAGTTAAATTTCAATTCGATCTCAATTTGAAAGTGGAGTCAAGATCTTACATAAATATATAAAAATATTATATAAATATATAAATCTTTGAAACATCTGATCGATCAATCAGAAGATAGAATTTTACAAATTGACCAATCAAAGAATGCTTCAAAACATTTATTGCATCACGTTAATCGTATCCTTAGGTCGGTTAATAGATCAGTATTTACATACGATTCTTATATTTAAGACTGTCTTAAGTATAATATTAAGATGTATAAGCCAATCAGAAGATAGTATTGTAGAATTTGTAGCCCTTAAGAATCATTTGTTAAGGTGCCTTTTTATACTGACGCTCGATATTCATTTTTAGCATCAAAACAGATCATGTGATAAAAATTGAATATCAAGCATTAATTTCGATTACGTGACTTACTTGATCGAGCGTTAACATGAAAAGATACCTTTAAGCCTTAAAATTACGAATGCAGTTTTGATGATCATGAAAACTTGCCCTTTGCTAGCTATCTTTAATATAACACCTCGCCGGTAAATGATGATTCATTAAACATTAGGCCTTTCTTTTTCGTTGCACTAGATTGCACTAAAATTTTCTATCTCATTTCTACTAAATATACATCCGCTTCATACAATATATATGTATCTATTTCATTTTAAGTGCAGTAAGTGTACACTGTGTCCACAATGAACAGCTTTATTATAACATATAATAATAATAATAATACGTTGATATAAACATGTAACTGTAGTTCATTGAGTAGCCTCAGTAATCTCGTAGTTTCGATCACGCAATTTATCCGTATGCTGTGCGCGAGATTAAGAACTGAGATTACCGTATATTATACATATTTTCAGAAGATCTGGCGAAACGCCAATTAAACAGACACGGTGATATCTAATTTCGTCGCGGTCAGTTGGGAATTATAACACGAATTTTTCTAATCGCTACTTTCGTATTTCATCGGAAGATCAATATGCATCTAGTATCATTTTTCTTATTATTCAATTGTTTGTCATTCTCGATATCGAAGAATATCGTGCTAATTATTACGGATGACCAAGATTCTATTCTAGACGGCATGGTAGCGTCTTTAATTCTATTCAAATTAGTTAACAAAATAAAGATAAATAAAATTAATAAAAATTCAATCTAATATATGTAGATATAAATTAATAAAGTTTATTTTCAAATGTATCGGTAAAGATCCCGCACTAATTATAATAAAAGTGGTTTCGGTCAAATTGACTGAAATTAATTGTGATTATATATGCAGATTTATATTTGCAGATTATGAGATAAGACCGCAGCACAAGCTTTTGCATAACGCATAACGCATAGTGTCTAAATGAATCAACTAATCAGAATCTTTTCTTTCCTCCCATTCCATGAAAAAGAAGAATTTTGATTGGTTGATTCTTTTATGCACTATACTTATGCATTATACAAGAATCTGTGTTGCAGCCAATACTGATCAAAAATTTTTTTAGATAAAATTATCAAAAATTATGCTCTGATTGGAATCGCAATTTCCTAACAGAGCCCAAAAAATGTTAACAACCCAGTAAACGAGAATGAATTAAAATGGATTGAAATTTTTTTCTATCCGAATGCGTATTTTAAATAGCGAATACTTTTTTTTGGATTTAATTGAATTCATTTGGATTCAATTAGATGCAATTGGATTGAAAAACTGCATTTCCTATTCAAAATTTTGAATTGTATTCACAGTATTGAACAGTATTCACAATTATATTTGTGTGCACAGAAAAATATTATTTTTAGATTGAAAGGCATAGAGATATGCTCCGTGCAATTCCTATAAAAATGCATTCAGAATTGAAAAGCATTCATTTTAACATTCGTGAATCAATATTTCTGAAAATTTGAATCCATTTCAATTCATTTCAATTCATTCTCGTTGGCTGGGAAAGTATTAACGATCGTTTTTTTAATACTTGTGCTATCAACAGAATCAATTTATTTTTAGTTTTACGTAAAAAAACTTTTTTTTTGCTCATATCTCATAAATTTCATCATCACAAAATATCATCATCAATTTGACCGAAATCATTTTTATCATATGATTAATGCAAGATCTTTTATAGAGGAAATGCAAAAAATAATTCCAATTATTTTAATTAGAAAACAATTATAGTCGTTTATATTGGAAGTGTTCATCGTAATTTAATTTATAATTTTAGACCCCAATGACAAATACTCTGAATCTTATAGGAGATCGAGGTGCTACGTTTACAAATTGCGTAAGTATAAAAAAATACAAAAATTATTTCTATTCGGTTTGGTGTGTAAAGAAAGAATCGTCGTTTAGTTTGTAGCCACACCAGTTTGTTGTCCCAATCGGGCATCTATTTTGACCGGACGATATCAACATAATCATCTAACGGTAAATAATTCTGTCGCCGGTGGTTGTAATAGCGCGCGATGGCAACAATTACAAGAGCCGACAACGTTTGCTTCTCTTTTGCAAAATATCGTCGGATATAAAACGTTTTACGCAGGAAAATATTTGAACCAGGTAAAAGCTCTTTAATGATTCTTTAATGATTCTTCGATTAAAGAAAATTTCGTTTTACGATGTACACGAATGATATTATGAGCAAAAATAATTTTATTTGAATTTAATAAGATTTTTTAATTTAAAATTTGAAGTCTAAAATAATCGAAGTAAAAATTTGGGATTTTAAAATTTGTGAAATAGAATTTTAAAATCTTTTTACTTTTTTCCATAATTATTATTTGTGTAATATAATTATTATTTATGTAATTAAAATTAATTAATGCACATGCGATAGTATGGAAAGAAGAAAACTGGCGGTGCAGCTCATGTACCATTGGGATGGGATTGGTGGGCCGGTCTTATAGGAAACTCAAAGTATTACAATTATTCGTTATCCATAAACGGTACTGAGAGAAAATACGGTGATAGCTCGAATGATTACCTTACCGACGTGATCGTGAGTATACAAAAATGTTCAACATACAACTGAGAGTAAAAAAATCTGATTCTAATATGTAAATAGCGAATAAAATTGTATTTGCAAATTTTTCTATCTTTTTGAACATACTAACAAATTAATTATTTCTATGAAATTTTTTTTCTCTTAAAAAAACCTATCTGTGAATCGAACATCATTTTTGCTTTTCATCGGATACGAGAATTTGAAGCCTTTTCATTTTTTATTTTATAATTTGAACTCTATAGACTTTGTTCATTAATAGAATAAATAAAAAAATTAGCTCTCTATATGTATATATATATATAAAATATTAATTACATACATGTTTCAGAATAATTTGGCTGTAAATTTTATCAAAGAGTACTCTAGTGATCAACCTTTTCTTATGGTGTTGGCACCTCCAGCTCCTCACGAGCCATTTATACCCGCAGTCAGACACAAAGATAAATACATCGGCACAAAAGCAAAAAGAACACCAAATTTTAATATACTCGTGAATCAGGTTACAATATTTGTCCAACGTAACAATTATTTTTTCCAAAATAACTGGGATTCTTAAAGATTATTTTAGATAATACATAATTTATGCTAAAAATCAAGATATTTTATTTAAGCAATTAAAGAATTAGAATTCTTTCAAAACATACACATACATATATAAAAATAAAATATTATACAAAAAAAAACAATCACGCATTAAAATACATAGTATATAAAATTATAAACAAAATTTTATCCTCGGATGTAAAGTCCAAATGTAGATTCTTATTCTTGAAAATAGGATAAACATTGGCTAGTTAGGAAAGGTCCAACCCCTTTGCCAGATGATATATTACCAAAATTAGACCACATATACAGGCGGAGATGGGAAACCTTATTAGCAGTAGACGAACTCGTTAAGAATATACATGATTTATTAGAAGAGCGAAATCTTTTAGACGACACTTACTTTATTTATACCTCCGACAATGGATATCACGTTGGTAAGTGATTTAATGGCGCATAAAATAGTATATAATTGGGCCATTAAATGATATATAATCCGTTCTTATTTTATTGATTTGAGACAACTTACGACTTTACTTAAGACGATCTTAAACATAAAAATTGGGTGACAGCATTAACTAGATACTGAAGTACAGAACATTAAGAAACAAAGAACTATTAAGACTAAGATACACAAAAAAACGTACAGTGAGATATAAACAGTAAATAAATAAATAATTTTTTGCTACTTCTTACATTATTGCCTTATGATTTGTACTATGAGTAGTCGAATCCCTTATTGTTTATGTCTATATTTTATAAATAAACTGCGTATTCAATCATTGCAATGATCATGCTTTATCATTTATATGACTAGATGATTTCGTACTTTTGTCGTACTTCTAGTAAATAGAATCACCTTAAATTTTGGTAGCTCTACTAATTTTAGAATATATAATACATTATACATGTTTTTAAATAATAATTAAATATATTTTTAAAATTACGCGCTTGTCTTGTACTAATAAATAATACATATTATTATTATATTTTTTACACGTGTTTAAAAAGTGCATTATTTTTTAATAGGACAGTTCAGCATGCCAATAGATAAGCGTCAACCTTATGAAACAGATATACGTGTCCCGTTACTGATATCCGGTCCCGGAATCGAGCGGTCTACGGTTTCTGCGCCAGTCAGCAGTGTAGATATCTTCGCTACGATTTTGAACATAGCTGGCATGAAATATCCATCGGATGGCACGACATTATTTAATTCAAATCGTAACTTACCCCAAGATCGTATTGTTTTGATAGAATATAGAGGAGAGAGGTCCAACGAGCCATCACCTGGTTGTCCAAACGACGATTTGAATGTCACGGCAAGTCTCAAATATTAAAATTTTTATTTTTCAAAATTTATGTTTCTTTGAATTGCTATGTTAATTACTTTTTAGTTATGCATAGAAGAGTTTGCGTGCAAATGTCAAGACGCTGTGAACAACACATTCAGTTGCATTCGTCGCGTTTCGCCGAATTTCAACAACATCTTCTGTGTCTTCGAAGACAATCAGGTACTGGTATCCGCGTCTTTTAACACTCGAAAGAATTTTATGTACTACTGATCTTTGATATCTTCTTCAGAGATTCATTGAAGCTTACGATATGAATATCGATGAGTATCAAATGGTGAATATCGGATATACTATGAAAAAAGGATTGAGATACAGATTCAGAAAACGTCTTAAGAGAATGGTAGTATGTCAGGCCGAACAATGCGTTCTCACGCCGGAAAATAAATATGGGTAGCATACATTTATTAATTTCTATCCTTATAATATTAAATATTCTTACATATATTATATATCAAGTGTAGTAAAATACGCGAAACTACATAATTATCATATTAAAAAAAATAACGCTTTAGATATAATCATGAATTTATTTCTGTTTTTAATTAAAATGTTTTCTCTTACATATACATTACATTTTTTTATAGTATCGAGAAGTTAATTTTGAAATTGTTTTGAAACTTATTTTAATTTGTTACAACAAATTGAGTTGGTTTTTGCAAAATTAAAGCGGATTTAATTCTAGTTATCTTTTATGAAAAACAATTCTGATAATTTTTATTCTAATAGTAATGATAATCTTTCGAATGTAATTTAACTCTTATCTAAACTCTTATTAATTGTTTTTGAAAAAAAGTTTAGAAAATAAATTTATATAAATACAAATATTATTTAAAGTCATTCGAAATAAAATAATATAATTGAAATATATATATATATGTGTGTACATGTATTTTATATATATATATATATACATATATATAAGATTATGTTATGTATTATATCTCATAATATTATATATGTATTTAATTTATTATAATTTGGAAATTGCAGCTTAAGCGACCAATATTCGCGTAACTTTTTCAGCTTATTTTTAGCTCTAAATTCCCCTTGAGGTATTGACATATAATTAAGAATCACCCTATGTGCTGTCTATTCTAGGTCGGAAGTAAGAGCACCAAAAGTTGTCTTATTTCGAATTATTGCATTTATGGAAATCGCCGTCAGAGAATACGCCGCGAATCTGGATATAAGAATAACTCGCCTTGCGCTCGGGAGAGAGGGGCATGCCCCCCGCGACGGAACTGTTTTCTAAGCAAATATTTTTATTAAAGCCCCGCGGAGAGAGTCTCGAATATCTGAATAGCAATGGCGATATTCGCGAAGAAAAAGGAGGGATGGGAGGTGATGGAAAAAAGCCGAGCGTCGAAGACAGAACGCGATACTATATCGGACGTGTACATATTTATATTGCTAAAACGTTTCTGGTTCCTCCAGAGGATTTGCAGCGCGAAACAACGATTCTCGCTACTCGATATACTTTAACTTGCTATTATTTCACGTGTAAACGATATAAGCCATTTCGATTCGCGCACAATACAGATGAATGTGGAGAAATAATGTTTAAAGAAAGATGTATGTCTGTGATTTTTATATTACAGATGAATAATTAAGAGAAACGCATATATAGAGAATGTTAAATAAACGCGACAATTCTTTTATTTCGATTTTTATTATACATATTATTTCATAAATCTATACAACACCAGAAATTTGCAGCAATATTGCTGCAATGTTACTGCAATATGTGTATTACTGAAATAATGATCTATATGCTGTAATTATATACATTATGTTTCTTGCATATTTATTCTTATAATTATCTCCTAATTATTATTTTGTATATATGTACATATACATATAGAGGACATTCTGCATATGTTACATGACGTACTGTATATAATATAAATGATTCTATTTTTTTATATTATATATGTATCTTTTGAATATGTATGTACAGAGTGTCCCAAAATTGACGATAAATATTTTAAAGACAGATTCTTTTTATCTTTCATATTTAAAGATTTTTCATTAAATAAATCTGTTTTTAAAATATTTACCGTCAATTTCGTGATCTTATATATTTAAAAAAAAATATATATATATATATATAAAGTGAAACCATCTCTCATTGTCAGTGCACATGCGATCGAAGAATGGTTAGATGCTGGCGCATGCACGAATATTCTTCAAAGTGCGACGAGACTCGTGAGTCTCGGCGCACAAAGCGTCCTGGATTCGCCCCTTTCGGTGTCAAGAAGCGTGAGAGACGGTCTTTCTTCGTAACGTGAATGAACGTCAAAATGTTTGTAGACTACGGTGGTAGCCGGCCACGGGTCCGTGAGTCCGTTTAATCGTTTGCACAGATGGCATTACGAATCTATCGGCCGCGTGCGCGAAGATCGTCTTTGAGATTATTCGTTAGCGAAGTTGCTAGACGTTTCTCAGTAACAAAGCCGAAAGCAAGATCGGGACTTATTCCGCAAGATTTGCATTTAGTGATCCGCCTATGGAAAATTAATGAAAATCGCCAGAATCGCCAGAAAAATTCGTTATACGAAACCGAATGGACAAGTATACAGATATACAGGATTTCTCTTACATAAAAATTTAATAAAGAAGAATAGAAGGTAGTGATTAATTACTTATTTTAAGTATTAAAAGTATCGAATAACAGTGCTTTTAATATTCAAAATAATTAATTAATTTGGATTTCTCTAAGGATGAAGGAAACGTGATTACGAAATTCCAATTTTTGAAAAAATTTGTATTTTGCAATATATACGATTTTTTATTGTATTTTTTCCGCAGAACTTTCCATATCTTAAAATTCTACACGTTAATCGTTCGAAAAACAGACCTAAGAAGAATATAGATTCTTGAGCTTACAATAACCGTCTTTCCGATTTCTTTCCGGATTTTTGCGAATCGATATTTCATTGATGCTATACTACATAGCAGTTCAATTCGATGCAGTTTGCGATCTACATGTAGTTTAGTTGTATTTTCCTGACACAACGCGAGCGAAGCGATACACTATTGTACAAGGATTTTGGCGGATCATTCGATCCTCCTCGATCGATCGCTCGATTGGGCGTTTACTGATCTTCGTTACATCGCTGCTGAAACGTGTAAGAGTCGGCTTGCGGACGAGCTCTTTTATTCTGTGTTTATTGATCGTTCGAGCGAACGATCGCCTCCTTGTTGGCGAGGATCAATGGCTTTCGTTGCCTTTCTAGCCGTAGATCTAGGCTTTACTTTCGTCCCCCTTTCTCCCTCTATCCGGGGGTTCCAGCAGATACTTATGCCAAGTTGCACTTATATTGCAGGGAGAATTACAAAAGGGATCGATTTATCTTGAAAAGATCGCCGGGTCTTCTAAAAAAAGATTTACATATATTAAATACATAACAAGTTTACTGTATAAATATATTCTACTTATTATGGCGCTTTAATTATATGAAAGAAATAGCGTTTCGCTTAGTTTTTCAACTGCAACTTTTATCTTCTATCACTTACCATTAATCAGCTATTTCATGTGATATACAATTTAATCACCAAATGTCAATTTGTCGATTATAATAATAATATTATATAAATCAAATAAGTAAAGAGTGTAAATATTATATAATTATAATATTATATAATAATATTGAAATGTAAAACGATTTGACAATCAGCATCGTTATCAGCAGCGAGATATTCCGATCTCGTTCTTTTAAGATTGAAAGTCATAACATTCGTCGAACGCATTAAAAATTAAGCAATTTACAATCTCGAGCTTCTCGGTGATTTGTCTTCAAACGGCATCCCTTGTTATTCGATAATTAGCTGCTCCCTCTTTCGGTGTAACTCGGCGCGAAGCGAAGCGTATTCTCTGATTTTCCTTTGGCCGACTCGCGCTTTCTTCTCTCTGCGACTTCCATCTCCGAGATCGACAACGTGGAAAATGCGAATTTACTGTAAATTAGTGAATTGGAAAATAACGGAGTGGAAGCGCTTCTTTTCTGACGGACCTCACGACGATCGCGTTGTACGCGTAACAAGATCCGAGACCATAAATCATAATTAGTAAAACGGAAATTATCAGAGTCCATTTCAAAGTCAGATTAGCAAGAATTTTTAACAAAAATTATCTTCCAAAATTTCTCACTTTAAAGAATAACATAAATCTAAACTATAAAAAAAGAAAAAAAGTAAAAAAAGAAAAAAATAAATAACAGATAATTTAAAAAAGTGATGTATTAATAAAAATCAATTCTCTTTAAACTACAGATAGTAATGTTTCCACATTTAACTTTAAATCATATTAATATACGTGTATGTATAATTGTATATATAATTATATGTATAATATATGCGTATGTACAATAGTCTCCACATTTAACTTTAAATCATATTAATATACGTGTATGTATAATTGTATACTTGTAATTACATTTCCTTTCTAATTGGTTTTCTATTTTCTACATTTTTCATTTTTAATAGTATAGATTTGTATTATTCTTTTCTTAACTTTTTTGAAGATGTACGCTAAAGTAATGTTAAAATCCAAGCGAGCTGATTCACGCTTCTTTGTAGAACTCGCCTAATTCATGCACGACACGTTAAACGACGTACGCAAGTGTATCGCCATCGGCTAATTATAGCCTTACCTAATTTTCCGTGCACGCGATACCAAAGAGCGATACGGGGTGCGTCTTTAATTACCGATCCATTTCTGCATAAATGCGCCGCGGAACGCAGCCCGCCTGACGATGAAACTCGTATTACCGGTGCCGGCTTATACGAACTACAGTAGTCTAATCAAACATGGAGCTATTAACCGGGTCAACATTTCGAGTTTGGGGTACTTAGTGCCAAAGACTTCGCGGTACCTATGTCAATGACGCAACGCACACACGCGTGTACGCGCGTACTCGAAGCGCACGCACACAGGCGCGTGCACTCATCGTCGAGTACCAACGGTGAATGAGTAGCAAAGCGGCCGTGTCGGGCGGCCTTAAATAAATATCTAATGTGCCCAACCCCGACTGGAAACTTCCCCCCCCCTCCTCTCCCTCCCTCCCTCTGGTCGGTCCTCGCTAATATTGTTTTAGGCACAGCGAGGCAAGCCGAGTTTTGTAACTTGAGAAACGAGCGCGACTCGCGTGCAGAAGCGGCGAGAAGACGACATAATAGCTAGGTGTTCGAAGATCTTGTCAAGCACTTAAGCTTGCGGATACTCTGCTACTGCACGAGTATCAACGTTTTCCTGAATTTATTTACAGTATATAAATTCGTTTGAAAAAAAAGAATAATATCGAACTCCTATCAGACATTGGGGGGTATAATCGTCTGAATTTCATGAAATAAGCTTCAAAGATAACGGATAGGAAAAAAGTATTGCTCCTGTAATTGTTGTAATAATATATTGATGCATGAAAAAGATAGTTTTATTATATGAAGTATGTAAAAATTTAGCTAATGATTTTTGAAAATAATTTTATTGGACCGTTAAAATAATTATGCAAAATAATTAAACTGGTTGATGCTAGAATGTTAAAACTTTTGCAGCATTACTCACTGCTTGATTCCTACATAATTATTTTGATGATTCAACAAAATTATTTTCAGATTTGTATATCTTAATATACGGTAAAAAGTATTGTGTATTTGTGTTGGGAACAGTTCATTCGCGTTCTTGTTAACAGTTTGTGTGGTATTTTTTAATATATTTGAGTGTTAATTTAACATAATTCAATATTTTTTAGTGTCTAAACGATACAATTTATGAGTAAATGAACAAGTAACAAAAAAATAATTTAAAACGTAAATTCTAAGATGAATGAATAAATTACGCGTTAATATTAACATATTATGAATATGAATTATACTAAAAAAAATATTGTAATAAAAAAAAATACTGCCACACACTGTAAACAAAGTTTGTAAACAAACTGTGTCAGCATTATCTTTTTTGTGATCATTTGTTTACACAATGTGTTGTTTTGTAACATATTCATCTTATGTTAAATGAATAAAAATTTAAGTAGTCTCCGTTTGAGACATACGAAATGAACTATATTCGATACAAATTTTCCAACAGCGTAAATTTGTTACTTCAACAAAATCTTTTTTTATATGTATATAATAATTTTGTATCATAATATATATTTTTTTAGTTATTTATCCGTTTTAATATTCAGTTTTTAACATATTTGCGATCAATAATATTTATATTTCAGTTCTGCTAAAACATAAGGACTTGAAACACAATATTATATATATGTGTTTTAAGTACTTATGTTTTAATAAATCACGCTTGTTATCTGTTATTTTTTACAACAAAAATCACAAAAGTATTTAAAGCGGAAATGTGTTGAAAAATTATTGATAGGATGAGATTAAAGTTTAAGGGAAGTCTACTCGGAAATGCCAAGAGATTTGTAAATAAAAGTACGGAAAACCCGAGATCTCTTGTATATATGTATAATCATACGTTCTGTTCCGTTTTCACACGCTGAGACTCTTTTCGCTTCTCATAACTCGCAGCTGCTACTTCCGTAGCAGCCCATTTGCCGTGAAAAGTGCCACTTTGTTTGCGGAAAGTGCTTTTTCAAAGAAAAAATCACGCGGACGTAATACGCGTAATGCCGCCCGCTCGGAAACCATCTCCTAGTAAACGTGACGTTCTTAAAAGTCCAGCAAAAACGCCGCATTTTTTCACATAGTTGCATACGCGTCTACGTCACTAACGTTTCAACCTAATCAGAAATAGTCCGCGAGGGCACAGCACGTGATAATGTCAATGCCAGAGAAAATACCTGCGCTTCAATAGACGTCCCTCTCGCTCTCTCTTTTTTCCACCGCTGGCCAGCGTTTGTCACGGAAATAATTAATTAAGAGTAGAAAGCCACCCCTTCTTGCTTCTTCCCCCCCTCTCTCTCTCTCTCTCTCTCCCTTTCCCATTCCCTTTCCATCCGTTTCCCTACGCTCGCTTTCCGCACGTTACTCCCCGCCGGTAACTCATAACTGCGCTCGCCTCTCGCTGCACCTCTGTACCCCTTTGCCTGGCGCGACCCTTATTACCGTGTCGCAGCTCGGTTAACGCGAGCGGGTTAATGAACAGCTCGGGCAAATATAGAATTTCTCATAAAAACTACAAATTACTGCTACCGCGGGTTGCTCACAGCGACGGCCGCGGCGTATGTTCCGTTTTTTTCGCTCCCGCGAAAATTATACAACGCGGGTATAATACGAGAATAGGGAATAATAAAAAATCGCGCCGCCATGCCACTTTGAAGATTGTGCCCGCCGTCGCCGCCGCGATTTCCCGAAAGGCTGAGTTTCGCGGCGGATAATACGGCGGGTGAAAAAAATCCGTCCGAAAAAAAGAGGGAACCGAGCGCGCTCAGAGCGCTGAAAAAAAAGAGGTACGTTTCGACGGAGAACTCGTTAATTGAAAAGGAAGTGGTCCGTACGTGCTGGCCCGACACAATCGCGACTCATTCTCTCACATGCGTGTGCGGTGAGACTGACGGTCTCTCACTGCAGTCAAATCACTGCGAGAGACAGTCATTTAAGGGTTGTGCCACAAAAATACTTAAGCAGTAAGCGAATTGCCCAATAGCGGTATAGAGATCGTGTCTTAATAACTTTGTATTGTACAGACCTCTAGGGGTGCGTTCCAAAATTTGACTCTGTCAACTCCGAGTATCTTTTATTTTTGTTCAACATTCGATAACTAACAAGAATAAAATGATATTCGAGTTGACAGAATTAAATTTTAGAACGCAACTCCGGAGACATCCAGAGAACGATTGTATGTCCTGTGAACATCCTAAAGATATTTTCTCAGGATGTAGTTCTCGGATAAAGTGTGCTATTAGGGAACTCAGGGACATCCTGAAACATCCTGAGAATGTCGTGCTATCAAATGAGCGCCTCACTATGTTCTACATCCATCCATAGATTATAGAAATCGGAAGTCCTAGACATTTATTTGGGTAATATTTGGGACAATTCTATCGTTTCTTATACAACATATATCTATTTCAAAGGGACGTTCTAAAGATGCCCAGATGACATTCCTAAATCTTCTGAAGAACATTCCTCAGAATGTCTTTTGGATAAAGTGTGTCGAATTTGCAAGATTGAAATACTTCACAAAATATTGGCTTCGATGGTAAAAATGCAATTATGTCTCGTTTTTAATGCATATAAAAATCATGTGCAAATAATTACATTTACATGCGAGAAATGAAATCATTTAATAGTCTTAAAATATTGAAAAAGCTTAAAAATGAATTCCAAAAATTATAAACGGATATTCTTAGGACTTCAGATTAGAATGATATGACGTCATTTATTTGTTAGGTCGTTCTAAAATTGTCATTTTGCAGAAATTTAATGCTGTTCAATTTATTATTAAAAGACAATAATTAATTACTAATTTGGAATATTAAAAATACTGAACAACGATGCTCTTAATGTTTAAAATAAATAATTAATTAACTTTCAATATTGGACAGTATTAGATTTCTGTAAGGGTAATTATAATTCTAAACATACCCCACATATGTCTCAGAATATTCAAGACATATTCCAAATCACCCTGAGGATGTCTTGTGCTATTAGTAAGGTTATAACGTAAACAGTAGTAAATCCAACATGATGATTTGCTTACGTTTTACTAAATTGATTTGCTCAAATTTTTCTAACATATGCTATAGATTTAATTATGTTCGATAAGAGTTTCACGCGATAGATAAGGACAATTCCTGAATCTGTTAAAGATTTGCTCGCCACCGATGGTCCAACGCACACTGATACGCGCGCGCACAAACACACACACACACA
>Ga0157364_1003053_pt1 | contig 16066 bp, 9 predicted proteins | sample AttsexASBM2_FD_111476 | JGI IMG/M metagenome (GOLD analysis project Ga0157364, IMG submission 111476) | Fungus gardens microbial communities from leaf cutter ant in Ribeirão Preto, State of São Paulo, Brazil - Atta sexdens ASBM2 | ecosystem: Host-associated > Fungi > Mycelium > Unclassified ...
AAATCTCTTTATAAATTTTGAAATTTTACTATTTATATTTAATTCCTTCATTTCTTATTCGTAAGTTTGTATCGTTTTTCTTTATTCGTATAGTTTTCATATATTTTCGTTTTATGCATTGTTAGAAATGTAACCATATGAGTTTCCTTTACATGTAAATGAAGCTCGTGGTATGAACAAAATAAAAAATGTGAATGATTTAACTGAAAATTAAATTACAATAGTTACTTAAATGAAATGAACGCGTATATTAAATTTTATAAATTTTCATGAAAAATACATTAAATTTTATGTATATGTACACAAATATACTTTTTAGTTAATAAATACATTAAATTTAATGTAATGTTATGAAATTAAATGCAAATGTGTAATTTAAAAGTTAATAAAATTTAAGAATATATTTATAGAACATATTTCTAACAGTGTATATTCCAATATTATAAATGGAGAAAAATGAAAATATCTTGTATAATTTATAAACTTCATAATATTTTCTTCGTGTACAAAATTACGTATCTTATAAATATAACATGTTACACGATTATTTCAAAGATGTGAATTCTACAATTTGTATTCCGCAAAACTAGGTCATAGCAATTTTTTTTAATCATTTCTAATCATTTCTCGTTTTTCCCTTAAGTGCAAATTAGCATCCACCATTAGAGAAAAGAAAAAAGAAGCGCGTTTTTTTTTTCAGTCACTCTGACATTATCATTACTTATCGCCGATTCTCGATCTTTTTCGCGATGGCGCGGCAATCAAGCACGATGCACCGTTTCCGAGACTCGATATCATCGGCACTTTACAACGTACTTCACCATTCTTACATGTTTCTCGTATTACGAGTTTCACGGCACGCGCGAGTCCGGGCACGTAAACAGCATTAGCCTAATTGCGGAGTGGTGTTGATGTGCGCGAAGGCGATAAATCGTTGCGTCGTACGAATATAAAGGCGGCTTTACCTGGATAATGAGATTATCCCAATTATCAGCCATGCATATCTTGATATTATTACGAGAACACGCCGACGGCGCGTGATGACTCCGTTCGAAAAAACGGTTTTCTACTCTCCCCTTTTTTTTTCCTATCTTTCTCCCCCTTCATTCCCCCAAAAGAGAAAACGAGCCCGCAGCTATAAGAACGACGCGTACAACCGTGTTTCGGACGCTTTTAAGACCGGGCCGCCCGACGATAAGTGCAAATAATGTTGCAAACTCGAGATCGGGGATGGAGAAGGGCCGACGAATTGCACGAGGTGCGCGCGGAGGCAACCGAGGAGAAAATCTGCTCGGAGCTATGGAATCGCGTGCGGAGAGCGAGTGGCGTTCGCCGAATCGCCGCATGTGCTACGCATCGTGGTCGCGATGTGCAACTTCCCGGCCACCGCAGCATCTGCGAGCACGAGCTGCGAGCTGGGAGACACACATGGCCAGAAAATATTGTTCGACCAGTCCGACAAAATTGCGCAACGTCCGCGATAGCATCGACTCCCGACGTAACTCAAGGTAGCTATACGCGATTGCGAAATGGCATTAAGGACGTTCTCCAAAAAAAGTCCATTTTCTTTAGATTTTTCTGAAACTTATAATAAGCTTGTTTTAGTGTCCTGAATATATGTGCTTTAAAACTCAATACTCGGAGTGGGATTAAAAATCGAGATATTCCACTTCAAAGTTAAAACTCTTAAAATATATATATATATACATATACACACACATATATATAATACACATATACACACATATATAATATGTATACATATTATAAAAAATTGTTAAAAAAAAAACTTTTTTTACAATGAATAAAAAGACCACTTTCGAATAAGCTTTAGATAGAGAGCTTATTCGAAAATGATCTTTTTATTCATTGTAAAAAAGTTTTTTTTAACAATTTTTTGAAACAATGAGATAAAACTTAATATCACAAGGAATAATATGAAATTTGTCTGAATATGGCTTTCGGTATTCGTTTTTAAGAAATCATTAAGCAAAGTAAAGTTGCTATTTTTTCAATCGGCGGCAGTAGCGAAGATGGGAGGCATTTCATATTGTATAAAAAAACTTGTATAAACACATTAACACTTATGGAATATCTTATACTATATAAAAGTGAAATAAATTTTCATAATGGTGAGCACTAATGTTCTCATTAGGTTAAGCATAACTGCAGTCGGAGAACGTCCTTAAATTCGTGTAACATATAATTCGCAATATGTATCGTAGGAGCATTTATTGCATATCCAAACTTTTTTTCTCTTTCTCTTGATGCAGATATATTTATTTACTTAATTTGTCTACGAAATAGATACCCACACGTCTATTATCGAATAATAAAAAGAATAATAAATTCTATTTGTTGTATAAGCTCTGATTAACTGCAGAAATCTTTTCCAACTCTGAGAATATTACTTCTATTTTTGTCATCATAAAATAATGTCATGGAAACGTTGAGTTGCATATTTAAGATGATTCTTTAATAAAGTGCCTCACCAAGGCCCACCCAAAATTATAAACGTCTGTGTAATTTGGATAAAATGTTAAAACTGTGTGTATATTTTAATGAAATACCATTGTATGAAACATACAATAGTAAATCAAGAGCTGCATCTTCATCGAACGAAAACAAGATGAAATTATGTTTACTTTTCGAAATTAAATTTATATGCACGTAAATATCTTTTCAAAATGACCATTGATCAATTACTTTTTTGTGATTAAAATCATAATTTTTTAAACTATTATAAATTTAAACTATTATAAACTATTATAAACTATTATAATCTCGTTTTTGAGAAAAGTTTGTAATAAGATTTGTGTACAGTTAGTTAAAGAAGCGTCTGCGAGCCTTATCTATCACTAAGCTATACGCGAAAGGTTACATTTTCAACATTTTTTTCTCTCTTATTTCATCATTAATCTACCATAGAATTTTGCACACGTCAATTTCGATACCTCAACTTTATTATATAAAAAAATTAGACATTTCTAAATGATAATTCGATTTACTTAAAGAACTATCTTATGTAAATATTATAGTAGCATATTTCAGATACAAATGTACAGTGACAGAGAAGCTCGCACTTTTTACGAGATCGAATGGAAAGTCAAAGCGAAGTGTTACACCGCGAGGTCTCTCACCCTTTATAAGCTCTATATACGAATCGTTCAAAATCGAGAGCAGGTACGAGTGAATCGAAAGAGAAAGAGAAGCAGATGAGGAGAAACATGAATATTAAAAGTTAAGAAAAACGAGGCGCATTCTCGGCGCGTACGCGACGCGCATACGAGTACGTTCGCGTAAATGTTCGATAGATATATCGCTTATTAAAAAAGAGCGCACCCGGGTTCGTGTATGAAAGAGAAATTCGAGCGACAGCGGCTGCTGCGCGTGGCGCGTGCACAAGTGCGCGTGCAACAAGTGGCGCACGCAATAACAGTACACACGCGTGTCGCTGCGATAGTAATCTCACCTACTTTAATGGCCTCGCGAAAAAGGATATTTAAGAGAAAGAGATTCGAGAGGTATACCTAAAGATAGACCTGCATGATCGACAGCAGTCAAGCGACCGAATAACGTCTGTTTATTTGATACATACACTTCACCGAGAGATCATCTTGACGTATCCACGTAAACATGTTCTCGAAAATATGAATTACATTACTTAATTACATTACTCGAAGCATTATCTTCGATTATAAAAAGATATGTTTATATGTTAAATATAATTAATGTAATAACTATTAATTAAGAAAAAACTTACTCATAGAACTGTGCATGTATGATATCTGAGAACGTACAAAATATATTAATACTTCTGAAAATATTACAAGACAAAATTTTTGTGTTTAACTTTTCGAAGATAGCAATTAACTTTAAACTAAACGATTAGTTAAATATATTTATTATTCTTCAAATAGCATAAGATTGTTTCATCGATAGTAGGCTTGTTTTCATTCCTGATCATTATTTTATTATTTAAATATAATATATTGTAATAGAACAAATATAATGATAAAAAAATTTAATTTACTTATTTAAATATGTATATGTATATGTACAAAAATATACTAACGTAATAATAATAAATATTAATAATGTACTTATATAATGCTTCTTCTTGATTTAAAATCTTTTATCTAATTGCTAAAGATTAATTGTTAAAATGATTATAATCATTGCGCTTTGTAAATTAGAACGTTGTTACACACCACTGATCAACATCACCACTGATCAGTCAGTGGATAAAAAGAGTCACAGCGATCGGTACGGCACGTGTTTCTCGACGTCTTCGGAAACCGGGTAAGGAAACAAGACGAATCGAAGTGGGCGGCACTCGTGCCTTTGCGACGGCAGCTGTTTCTCGATTCGCGCGCGACCAGCGCGCCTTCTCTCCTTATTAATTAAACCGGTACACACGCGAGTACACACGCGAGCGTGTGGCCGGCATATCTGCGCGGTTAATACGCTGCCCATGTCGCTCCCTGGCTTATGATCGGCGCAGCGTCGCATCTAATTAAGATCTTCCGTTCTGGCGGAAGTCGAAGGCCGCGCCTTCGTGAACCTACCCCTTTAAAGTCATTAGATTATAAAGTACCGCAATTGATTTCAGAAATGTCGCGTAAAAATGGCCGAAGTGCACATAGTACACGTGTGATGTGTACTTTCGTATTCCTGAACAGTTCTGAACTGTACTTACACGTATCCTTAGTGCACTTTTATACACAAAACTTCTACGACAAATAAATCCGTATTAAACTAAAGAACACATAAATTGAGCATTCGTACATCTTCTTTGATTCATAAATTAATTACAATTAAAAAACATTGATTTACATACTTGGCTTCATTTTCCCAAATAAAGCACGTAAACAAATCCATAAATTCGAAATGGCCGCGTTTCGCATGAAAATGGATGTGAGTTTATGGTACTTTATATCTAGAATTTATTGCGCCTTGTCGTAAAAGCGACATGATCGAATATTGCCGCTCGGCTTCTCCAACGCTTCCTGATTGAATCTGATTGCCGCGTCCCGAATTAAATGCTTCTCGCAAACCGAAGCGGTGTCTGGTAACACTTCCGGTTGCGTGTAACATGAGTCGCGTTTTAATTTGGTTTGACGTAACGGTAGTGAGAATCTTACGGATATTTTATTCGTCTCTTATTAGCGTAAACCAAGTCGTAAATTATTGCGGACTTGTTTGCGTGCGAGTCTCGTTTGTCGAGATATCGCGGAGGACGACACATTGTCGATAACCAAATGAGAGATACAAGCACAAAGATACGGAGAAAAAATAATGCAAATGATGTTAAAAAGTTAAGATGTGAAAATCGTGTAGAAATTATGCAGTCGTCCAATCGGTAGTACATTGATCGATGCCTTTCTTACTATCGATAAATTAATAGGACGTTACAGGAGTAATTACATTTTATAAGTTATGTAAAAGTATCACATATTTATATCTTTCTTCCTTCTCACTTCTATGTAAACAAGCCGGCCTTTCTGCATTGTATACAATATGTCACAAAAATTTTATTCCTGTTCGCGTTATATCATTAAAAAGGGCGTTTAAAATTATAGTTTCTTTACAAAATCTTCGTCTTGACTTCTTACACGAGTGATTGTCAAATCTGAAAGATTAAAATATCTTTCATTAAATTTACGAGAGAATCATAAGGATATAAAGATATTCCAATCTTTCAGACTTGACATTTATCAGTGTAAGAAGTCAAAACAAAGATTTCATAAAGAAACTATTTCTCAATGGCTGACGTTCTTTTTTAACAGACGTTAAAAAAGTACGAACAGGTATAATCTTCGCGACACATATAGAGTTGGATACAATGCAGAAAGGCCGACTTGTTTATACGTCGTTAACATAAAGAAGCAGAAAAGGAGGGAGATATAAACCGGCCGAATAATCGACGTTGTTCGTCAAAAGTGGACGTGACGTTGTCGTGCTTGTAAAAAAACGTACCACGTGCTGCAGTGGAGGAACCGTAAATGGCATTACAGCTGCAAGTGCGTGCCTTGCCGAATGCATGAGAGGAAAAGGGAAAAAAAGAAGAAGAAGAAGAAGAAGAAGCCGCGAAGGTTCAAGCCGCAAATCAGATATTTCGGTTGCTCAATTGGTCGATTCGGTTTTCAAGTCGCTTTTGGACATACTTTAGCGCCGATCCGATCAGAAACGCGAGTCTTTTACGTCGTCGATTCCTGGAATACTTGGACGCAATTAAATGTTTCATCAGTGTTCGTTAAGCGAATATTAATCGCATGACAAAAAAGTTCTAAACGATCCTCCGATTTAGTACTTTTGTTTTTTTGTTTTTTTTAGCAATTCGTCCACAACGTGACAAACAATCATTTTATGGAACAGAGCACTCGAAACCCGCGGCGTTCGGCGTTAAATGCGACCGACTTGACGAGAATCGCGTGCCTCTCTCCCTTGAAATAATTATCTGCAGAAAGTTCAGAGATGTTTACTTCATTATCTTTAAAAAACGCGCAAACGTTTGACGTTTACGTGTAAGTCGGGAGCAATGCGATATAATGCGAGCGCAAAACGCTTGTTACATGCGAAATTGTCCGCGGTATCTCTGCGATCAACACCTTGCGCAAATTGTAATTTGGGGGTATTAACGCAATTAGGATTTCCTCAAATTTCTCTCGTCCTTGAATACAGGAATTGCACGCGACAGTGGTGTAACTACCCTCGCTGTAGCGATTATTATTGGATGCCATTGCTCGTTCGTACGACGATCACGGAGTACCTGAATCGAAAGGGGGTCGGAAAGGCGGGGGCGGGAGAGAAGATCGTCAGAAAAGATTGCCTGGAGCAGTCAGAATCAGAGAATCGACGAACACGGAGGCATTATTTAGTCCGGGTCCGCATAAAGCTGTTATTACGCGCAAGCTGTAACTGCGCGCGATTCAATGCCTTCGATTTTCGAGTGAGAAAGTGTCCACCCAAGAGATGGTTAATAATAATTTTTCCTCTTCGTGACGCACGACGCTCACGCAGAACATACCGATTGCGACCGTAACAAATCGCTGGAACGACGAGCTCGATAACGGATGTCGCTGATTTCGCTTCGGTTAATTATCGGCGAGGTTGAACCTCGGCATTCAATGGAACGGTAGAAATTATGTTGTTAAAAGATAACAGAAAAAGTGCAAAAAAGGGAATAACTATATATCTTCGACTGGATAATGTCCATAATGCGATTGTAAAGCTTTCATCAGTGGAATTCGGAGAGCTTTCTCAAATTCTTCATTTCTTTTTCGAAAACGAAGAACGTATTTTGTAACGTTCATTCTCCACGCTATCAGTTGCATTGTACTACATCATACTATATCATAAGAACGACAGTTTCAAATTAAAGGAACATCGCCGAAGATATTATCGACTGACCCGGAAACGTTAATTCACCGATCGGAGAATCAGACTCTGAGTAGCCGTAAGTTTTATTCATCCGTACCTCCGAGCGAAATGGAACAGGAGAATAATTATAATTGATATTGCTCTCACGAGAGAACAATTTTGGGAGCACCTGTTGATATCTTGTCATTCCAATTAGAGATCGAACATGATGCATATAGAACTCTCTCAATGTCAGCCTTATCATTTTTACCGGTTTTAATTATTCCCTTCATTTTACTGCACAGAAAAAAATGTTTGGTTGAATTAACTATTGTCCGGAAAGTTCGTGCCGATTTTGAAGGAAAATTGAACGCAGAAGATTTAAATTTTTTTTTTAATTTCATTTATTAAATTTAAATCTTTTGCGGCACGAACTTTCCGGACAACCTAATAGAATTCTTATAGAAAATGAACGACTCAGAATTCTAATTAAATTTACAAAATTTCTGATTAAATCTATTAAAATTCTAGTTGAAATAACTAACATTTAGTAGATTTAATCAGAAATCTAGTAGACTTAATCAAAATTCTGGATCGCTCATTTTCCACTAGAATTCCAGTTAATTCCAACCAAACATTTTTTTCCATGCGGTATTATAATAGTTTTATATTATAACGAAATTGCATGTCATTCGACGTATAACACATATTAATGTATAAATGTATTCAATCTAGTTGAAAACGAATGTGCGATAAATCATTTATATAATCATTTATATAAGCAGAATATCAAAAGAATAACGATGTTAAACGTTAGTTACAATTTACAATATTAAACGATAGTTACATTAGTATGTTGCAACAATCTTCGACTTTTTTATAAAGACAGGACTAAAAAGAGACAGAGAATAATAATTTTAATGTTTGTAAAAATAATATGCGTTTACATGCATTAAGGATTTGACTCGCTTGCTTTTTCCTCTCTGCCGCAAATAATTAGATACAGATATAAATACTTGGAAGATTATAAGTTGTTCCCAGCAAGCTCAGATATCCCGTCGCGCGTGCTTCCTCTTTTTATGTCAGACATATTTTCGGATGCTCGAAATTTTAATTTATCTTCCGTAATTTCTTTAATTTATCTCATCGCAATACAGAAAGATAATAACGCATCATTGCTTGCACGTATTCATTTCGCTCGCAAATGATACGGGTAAGACCAACGGGTGAATTGCCGAATAATAAATGATTCCTACTGTGCACCGCTATGTCGACAAATAGACTGGCAACAGTTGAGAAGGCAGCCAGCTGTGAATCATCAATTTCTATTAAATGGAAATCCCCCACCAGGAAATTGACACTGAATTTCCGACTTGTATGCGTCGCATACGAAGGACGATCTGATCGCAAAGAGGAACGTTAATTCTTCATGTCACATCAGCAATACGCATGATATCTGCATTTGGGAATACTATTTCGATCTATGGGAATACTATCTCTGTCGTAATATAATATAATGTATCGTAATATAATATAATATCGTAATGTAATATACGCAAAGTATACGCTTACGATTGTTTTACGGCCAGTAAATTCGCATTATCAGTTGATGATTGTGGCAGTAAATGTGTGATAGTATTAAATATTATAAATTAATTGCACCCGTTTCCCCCATGTTACGCTTTGAGTCATCAGTCAAAGTCATTCCCTGTCCACAGGGACAAAGAATACGTAATTTAAAAATTCTATGATCATGGCTTAGATATGCTTCGGGAATCGATGAAAACGATTGATATGTCGTTAAGAGCTTGTTAAAATTTTTGTGCGGGCCGATGATCCTTGAAACCGGAAACTCCTAGACGCTCTCACGTGTACTCGTCAAGTCTAAGTTGCAGGTGTTTGCTCCTAAGCGGCTAAGGGTGATGACTTCTTTCTAAAGCACGTGCGCGATGAGAATTTCCTACTGAAGTCTTGTCTTATTTCCCTAACGCGCCTAAGACTTTACTCGCGAAGGAATAAAGGGGATGAACCACCTGTAACACGAACGGATGCGGGAAGAAGAATCGTAACGTACTTTCCAAACAATATTAAGCCTCAGGTGACGTTTGCGTGAAGTTTGGTGTACCTGATGATTAATACTTGAACGATTGACTCTTCATTGCGTGGAAAAAAAAACAGTACGTGCTTGAAACAATAACACAACATAACGTATTGTAGATCACCCTTATAAAAAATGCTTAGAACTGCTTCGCAATTCTGTATTTTCTGACTAAACTGTGCAAGGCTTGCTATGATTACACTATTAATAAAGAAGCTTATTTTTTATCTCGGAAGCGTACTTATCAATATATTAATCAATATATTAATTAATCTATACATTGTAATTCTTGGTTTGTATTTCTCATGCATCTTATCAAACAATAAATAGTTAAGTTAATGCCAAAGCCGTTTCAAACGCCACGATGGTCGAGAGAATAAATTATTGAAGCTGGAGGAACGAAGGAAGGAAGGAAGGAAGACGGTGACGTTTGAGAACAGGAAACAATGCCGACTACTATCGGCGCCATCGTCCGCCCCATTGGACAGCCTGCATATGTACCGGAATATGTTGGTACTCCATACAAGTGACGTAGTATAAAGCGGTGAGTATCGAAGAGTATTCAACGACAACGATCTATTTAATTACATGTGAGGCTCCGCAGGTGTATTCTTCGTGGGGCTACTCCCCCTTTTCTCTCGCTGTCTTCTTGTTTTTTTCCTCATTTTAATTCGCCGCCTTACGTATCACATTCGATATGGTCGATTGTGCGTGAGAACCATTCCTGGAAACAATATCGAAGCGGAAAAGAAATATCGTCGGACTGCCCGCATTAAGGACTGTCGCTAATTCTCTACGGAAACAATAATCAAACATTACACGCTCAAAATTCTCGCGCCATCGACCGTGTGAAATTTTGATCGCACTCACTTTTCTCACAATAACATGAGATAAGTCTTTCCTTAAAATCGAGTCAATGTTATTAGCATAAGATAATACTGATCTACTAGTACTGATCTTTTTGATAGCGAAAACTATCAAAAATAAGTATCTTTATTAATATTAATCCTTACCATACCAGATCGGATCACTAGTGATCGAACGATTTCCTGTTCGTGCAAGTTTCTTTGAGTCTTTCGATATTATAAATTATACTACATTTTATTATTTTCCAAAATGAAGTTTCAATATTTATTCTAGAAAGTTGAAAGTATATTATTGAATTTTTAGAGATTTTTTTAAACCATTTGAAAAGTGAAAAAAACGGACGAATTAATGATGATATTTGGACGGATGAGGCATCAAATTGTACTTTTATCATTGTAGGATAAACAAAAAGGATTAACAATAAAATGTGTTCTTACCTACTTACCCTATGGTAGTACAACTTAAAACAAAATTTTTAATTTCACGTTCACTAGAGTTTGAAAAAAAAATATAGATTTCTGAACCAAAGGAATATTTTGACGAGTTCTTTTTCGCATGACGAGTTACGTTTTTGCATAATTTGACAAGACCTGAACATTGTCATTGCGATCACTTGAGACATGATTAACCCTATTAATCTATTCAATAGTTCGAGCAAATTTTTGTACGGAGCATATATATAGCATATGTCGCATGTGTTTGAGCAACAACCGGCGGCTTGAATGGAAAGGCGTTGATATGGAAAGAGATATTAGAGAAACCCAGTTATCCGAACTACGGCAGGAAAGAGAACTGATACAATACCGCGTGAAAAGAACCGAAGGAACCGACCGATCGACAAGAAACCGCATCGGGCGCGACAGGTGGTCTTATATTGTAATGTATCGAATTGCAACAATGTATGATAATTATTGTCTTGCATGCAATAGGAAGGCGTAGAAAGGTAACGAACAGGAAGGGTTATTATCCGCCAATATTGTCTGCAAAATTGAAAGGTGGGGTAAGAGAGTTCTCTCGTCACGGAAGAGGGTTGCTTGTTGCTCAATCACACATGCCTCTTCGAAAGGAAGTTCGATTTTTTCGAACGTTTTTATCGATGAATTGCGCAGAAGTTCAAACGAGTATAAAATCGATAAGATGGAACTCAATAATTTATTCAACCGTATTCCATTTTATATTATATCAATCGCTTTTGATAAAAAAAAATAAGTTTAATTGCCAGCATCGTTTCTCCATTTTATTATATTGATTTTATTTCAGTTTTTATTTTGTCTAATAACGTATACCAAATGTAATATCGAAGATAAGAGACATCGATCTTTCTCTTTTCGCATTGTTTATTGTATTTTATTCATATTTTAGTAATTTTTTTTGGCCTGAACTCTCAACTACAATTATGAAAGCTGTAATGCATTATTCCGTTCTGGATATCAATGTATAATCATATACTGACATTCTTTTGCTGTTTCAACAATTTCACTGACAAGACGAAGATTCTTTAATTATTGATACCAACAGTTAGATGTCTTGACATTGCGAAGTACATTTTCATTTGCCATTGACCGACCATTATAAGTTTTTACTTTTCTGACAAATTCTAATGTATGTATTTTATGTATGTTTATTTTAACTAACAAGACAAAGATCCATTTTAATTTATTGATACCAACAATTATATAGTTATATACAATGCGAAGTTTATATTTTAATTTCCGATCGACTTTATATTATGTTATTTTTACCGTTTAGACATATTTTTCGTTTTGACATATTGATAATGATCCAATCGTGATTGAAACGTTTGTTGTTTTTAGCCGACATGTTATTAAAGTTCATAATTAATTTATTAAGACATTTTTTTACTTATCTACCAATTTGTTTACATAAAATTTCTGATTCGTAGCGCTTTTTCTTTTAACTGTTTTTTAAATTGAGCCATTATACTATTATATAATTTTATTTTCTGTTATTCATATATATATATTGTTAATCTTTAATAAATTAATAAATTAAATCACTCATTTCAAGCTGAGATCTCGAATAATAATTCGTCTCAGGAATAATTCATAAAAGTAAATTGAATGAATAAAACTAGAAATTATTTAATCCAATATTTAAAGAATATGAAAGTGTAAAAAATGTGAGGAACGTTAATTGTGCATGCTTACAATATTACAGAATGATAAATGTCATTGATATGTAAGCCGCAAATTCACCAGCAGATGGTCTTGTTTTTTCCGAAAAAGCATATGAAAGCTAATCATTCAGAAACGATGAAAGGGCATCGAATAAAGAAGTATGCGACGATACGGTGGAAGAAGGTTCGGAGTGAGAGGAGAGAATAGGAAGGGCAGAGATGGTAAGAAATTATATTCTTGCAAAATCTTACTGCACGCACAACCGCAAACCGGCACACGCGGTAAAGTGATGCGCGCGGCACGAGGTACCGCGACGGTTGCCCGCATTTTTATTTCTTCTTCACGTTACCACCCTTCTCCCTCTCCTTCTTTTTCCTCCCCCTCCGCTACTTACGCGCCGCGTGGACGCGACCGTTTTAGAGACGGTGCAAATAAAGCAGGTAAAAACGAGAGAAGGGCGAAGAAGACTGAGAGAAAGAGGGACAGGGAGAATTAAAGAGAAAGAAGGAGTGACGGTGGAGGGAAATGGTGGGGTGCAGCACGAGCCATTCGCCCCCTGCACCATCTGTTGCATCGTTGCATCGAAGACGTTGCGCCCGGGCTTCGCAGGGACACCATATGCTTACTGTATGCCGCGCCGATATTACAGGAGACTACGGCGCTTTTATTGTTTTAAATATCGTACCTGTCGTACATAGTGATTAAGCTATCTGTAGCGATTTCCGAACATAAACGGTAATTCCATTGCGTCGACTATATGTGAAAGATTCACAGTAGAATGTACGCGTCTGTGACGTCATAGTGGACAATATATTCTTTTAACCTTTAATTCATAATCAGAAAGTTTATAAACTGTTTTTTTATCAATTGAAATATAGATTGTATTTACCCTGTGAACAATCGTTGGTCATTAAAAATTTGATTTTGTATGTTCTTAGAAAAAATCTACTTAAATTTAAAATTGCTTAGAATACTATGAGTTCTTGACAAATCATATAATATTATGAGATGTAAAAAACTTATGTCATTCATTTTCGAAAACTGTTCAGCTTTTGTACTTAACCAATACGATAACACAACAATCATGCGCATAAACGGAGAAAGTAATAAATATTTATAAATGAAAGATATGAGATCGCTATCACATTGTGTCCAGAAGAATCATCACGTTTTCTTTGAAAGGGAACTCAGTCAATTATGTGTAATTGCTCAGAATAAAATCCAGTTAACTCTCTTATCAGCTGTCTTGTCAACTACAAATTGAATGAATAAGCGTAACAAAGATACTTAAGCTTGTAATGAAATTTCAATCGAAACAGAAACTATAATATTTTATTACATTTTTATTTTTATTTGTATAATTTTTTAAATGTGTTTATTTTATATCACATTTTATATCACATTTTTTAATAAATAATTAAAAGTCAAAATAATAAATTGGGTTACGAGCCAACGCTAGTTGTTCTAATATTTAATAATAAATTGATACATAAATAATTATATATATTTTTAATAACGAATTAATCGGAACATAATCAAAGCAGTAAATGAAATTCTGTAACACAGATGTATCGGATAATTACAATCGTGAAACCGTCTGCCGTTCGTTTTCAGAAGAGGATTATCATAAGTAATCTCACGAAATGAGTTTGTAAAATCGCCTTCCTATATTCGCGTCATGGAATAACGCGCGTCGACATCAAAGGCATCGCTGCTCGTACCGTGGAACGGAACGAGGAGTTGATAAATATACGTACGTGCACACGCACGAGTCTACGCACGAGCGAGTCCGAGGATGGCTTTTAGCTTCCCTCTCTTTTTTCTTTTTTTTACCTGGGCCACGTGGCGACGCGTGCTGACTCCAGGGGACAGTTGCGAGGGCTCATCCTCGCCGCTCGTTGTGTGTGATTCAGAAATACTTTTTGGGCAGGAGATAGAGGAAAAGGGGACTGAGAAACTTCCAATATCGCCGGATATCGGAACTTTCAATATCATTGGAAGGAGGAAGAACTACTTACTTATCAACGAGAGGATCCCACGAGTTTCCAGCAAAATGAGATCACCGTTCAACTCCTTTTTATCCCCGATGATAACCGGTATTCGTAACCGTTGCGATCCACGGATCTTCAGAGAACAGGATTCAGCCATATGGGCTTATCTTGTTAATCTTCTTTCCTTGCATTTTATTAACGTGCTGTCTCGAATCTTCTTTTTTTACAAATGTTGGCTAATTGAGAGCTAATTCCTTTTTTTTTCTTAATGAAGAAATACTTTAAAGTATCTAAGATTAACGAAGAATCTAAATTTGTTTGGATTATGAATAATGCAGTGATTTTAAACAGAACAAGCTCGAAGTAAGCCGGTCGAAACGGAAAAAGATAAAATTGATGTTCTATGACGAGCATCTGTCCCGTATATCGGTTTTAAAATTATATATTTAACCCCATATAACCGGTCACGTGTTTCCTCCGATGTTTTATAATACCATGTGATATTTGCTATTTGGGTCGCGTGCATGGGAACTCATAACAACGAAGATACTCACACTCTTTTTATGTCAATCATGAAATATGATCTGTGTCCCAATCATTCCTAAATGCCAAACATATTTTCTTTCTTTCGTACATATTTTATGATTATAATATATTATATTATTTCATTATATTATTTATTAGTTTATTTAGAGAAGACCTTACTCAATCAACAATATTTTTCATTATTACTATTACATTTTTATTTTTCTTTATGTCTTTATTGATTGCATCCGAGTGATTTTTAATAAATCTGACGTCACGAAATATACAGTTCGAAAACCGTTCAAAGACCGTTAGATGGAGAATCGTCATACCGGAACCGTTTAACTTTCTGCGGTTCTCTCCAATTAATCCCCGGAAAATCGACTCTATCCCCTCGAGGTGTGAAATTCCGTTAGCCACATGGCACGCGTGTGTATTTTATGTAAGCTAAGAGGTACGAACACCCTGTGCTAATTTACCTTTACGTTGGCCTTTTCCCAAAAAGATGTTTAAAAAAATTTTAGTGGTTACAAATTAATTATATAAATATATCTATAGAAGCATAATTTTTTTAAGGAGAATCATATCTTGCACGCGTTGTAGAATAGTTTTCCCATTGTTTAAACATGAATCACTTTCTTGACGGGACATTCCGGATTCAAAAAATCGCAGGGAACAATAGACATTGTTGGCGATCGACATCACTCCCGTAGGGGTGGATTTAGTGATTAGCAATTAACTTTGACCCTCCTGCTGGCCGCTGATGTCCAAGCGAGTGCTTTTTCTTTTCGACTATTTTTCAACCCTCGACCCACCGGCCGCCGATTTCCGTTCGTCGGAAACGTCATGTGGCACATTAATTGGATCCGCATGGAATAAAAGGAGGCTCCTACACAGCAAACTTAGAAACGAACCATTCTCCATTGAGATATAAATAGCGGCAACATGACAGTGATTGACGTCGATAAACGGCAGTTTTAAAGTCATAGCGTATATATATATATATATATATATATCTGTATATATATATATATATATATATATATATATATCTATATATATATATATATATATATATATATATA
>Ga0157364_1003054_pt1 | contig 16066 bp, 13 predicted proteins | sample AttsexASBM2_FD_111476 | JGI IMG/M metagenome (GOLD analysis project Ga0157364, IMG submission 111476) | Fungus gardens microbial communities from leaf cutter ant in Ribeirão Preto, State of São Paulo, Brazil - Atta sexdens ASBM2 | ecosystem: Host-associated > Fungi > Mycelium > Unclassified ...
AAACTTCATTGATAGTTCTTGTAAAGAATTGTTGACAGCAGTGGCAGTAGTCTCAAATAAACTCCGATGAGGGTAATAAATGATGAAGCGCAACATTTTAGCAGTTATGATCCCGGCTCTGTTAGTTGCAGGCGCCGCTAATGCCGCAGAAGTCTATAATAAAGACGGCAACAAGCTGGACCTGTACGGTAAAGTAGACGGTCTGCACTATTTTTCAAGCAATGACAGCAACGACGGTGACCAGTCTTACGCGCGTCTGGGCTTCAAAGGCGAAACTCAGATCAACAGCTGGCTGACCGGTTACGGCCAGTGGGAATATAACCTGCCAGCGAACAACTCCGAAGGCGATGATGCCACTGAAGGCACCAAAACTCGTCTGGGCTTCGCCGGTCTGAATGCAGGTCAGTACGGTTCATTTGACTACGGCCGTAACTACGCTGTCGTTTATGACACCCTGGGTTGGACCGATATGCTGCCAGAATTCGGCGGTGACTTTGGTTATGCTGATACCATGACAGGCCGTACTACCGGTGTTGCCACCTACCGTAACACTAACTTCTTTGGTCTGGTCAATGGCTGGGACTTCGCCGTTCAGTACCAGGGCAAAAACGACCGCGGTACTGATACCCGTCGTTCAAACGGTGACGGCTACGGTATCTCTACCAGCTACACCACCCCAATTGGTGTTGCAATCTCCGGTTCTTACGCTACCCAGAACCGTACCAGTGATCAAAAAGCTGAGACTTACGGTAAAGGCGACCGCGCGCAAGTGTGGGCAACCGGCCTGAAATATGACGCAAACAACGTTTACCTGGCTGCAACTTATGCAGAAGGCCAGAACGAGACTCCAATCTCTGGTACTCATAACAATGTAGATATTTCTGGCTTTGCTAACAAAACTCAGGATATCGAGTTGGTTGCACAGTATCAGTTCGACTTCGGTCTGCGTCCTTCTCTGGCATACATCCAGACCAAAGGTAAAGATATCGAAGGCGTAGGCGATGCTGACCTGGTGAAATACGCTGATGTAGGTGCGACTTACTACTTCAACAAAAACATGTCTACCTACGTTGATTACCAGATCAACCTGCTGAACAAAGACAACCCACTGGGTCTGAACACCGACGACACCGTTGCTGTAGGTCTGGTTTACCAGTTCTAATCCCTCTGTGGTGTAATACCTAACGGAGCCTTTGGGCTCCGTTTTTTTTCCTTCCAATATTCCGCGCCTCCATTTCCCCCGCTGTTTTTTAAAAAACTTTGATCAGTGAAGAATAAAATTGACCGATGACTGTTGGCATTCCTCCCCGCTCAGGATAACCTTGAGGTGAATTCACTTATATCTTCTGACTCGGGTCTTATTCATGTTTGAATCAATTTCCGCTGCACCGGCAGATCCTATTCTGGGACTGGCCGATCTTTTCCGTGCCGATAACCGCCCTTCTAAAATCAACTTGGGTATCGGTGTTTATAAAGATGAAACCAGTAAAACCGTCGTCTTAACCAGTGTTAAAAAGGCTGAACAATTTTTACTGGATAATGAGACCACCAAAAGTTACTTAAGCATCGATGGTTATCCAGAGTTCGCGGCACAAACACAGGCACTTTTGTTTGGCCAAGATACGCCGATCATTACTTCTGGGCGCGCACGTACTGCGCAGACTCCTGGCGGTACCGGTGCGTTACGCGTTGCAGCAGACTTCTTGGTTCAGCAAACCGGAGTAAAACGGGTATGGGTCAGCAACCCAAGCTGGCCTAACCATAACAGTATCTTTGCGGCCAGCGGCTTAGAGGTACTCCACTATGACTATTATGATGCCGACAACCACCAGCTGAATTTTGACGGTATGCTCGCCTCTCTGAATGAGGCGCAGCCGGGTGATGTGGTGCTATTCCATGGCTGCTGTCACAACCCAACCGGTATTGACCCGACCGCAGAGCAGTGGCAGCAACTGGCAGAGCTCTCAGTAGAGCGAGGCTGGTTGCCGCTATTCGATTTCGCCTATCAGGGCTTTGGTCGCGGGCTGGAAGAAGATGCAGAAGGACTACGTATCTTTGCGGCCAAACATCATGAACTGCTGGTGTGCAGCTCCTATTCTAAGAACTTCGGTCTATATAACGAACGTGTCGGTGCTTTTACGCTGGTAGCCGAAAATGCTGATGTCGCTGACCGCGCGTTCAGCCAAGCTAAATTCGCCATCCGTGCCAACTACTCTAACCCACCAGCACACGGTGCAGCCATTGTCGCCACTATTCTTGGGGATGAAAGCCTGCGCAGCCTGTGGCAACAGGAACTGTCAGATATGCGCGAACGTATCCAACGTATGCGCCAGCTATTTGTGAACACCTTAGCTGAAAAAGGGGCTGCCAAAGACTTCAGTTTTATTAGTCAGCAAAATGGAATGTTCTCCTTCAGCGGCCTAACAAAACAGCAGGTGCACCGACTGCGTGATGAATTTGGGATCTACGCGGTAGATTCTGGCCGTATTAATATTGCCGGTATGACCCCGCAAAATATGTCACAACTGTGTGAAGCGATTATTGCGGTGCTCTAACAACCTATCGCAGAGATTACCTCATAGAAAAGCCCGCTGATGTCAGCGGGCTTTTTATCTTCTCAGCGTGGCACTAGCGAAGAAACGGATTGGTTAAACGTTCGGCCCCAAGTGTTGATTCAGGGCCGTGGCCAGGGATAAAGGTGACATCATCTCCCAGCGGCAGCAATTTGCCGCTGATCGCCTCAATCAGTTGTTGGTGATCCCCTTGTGGGAAATCAGTTCGCCCGACACCGCCTTTAAAGATCACATCTCCTGAGAACAGTAGACGGCTGTTGCGCTCAAAAAATGCGACATGTCCCGGAGTATGCCCCGGGCAGTGCAGCACTTCCAGACGCAGGTTACCCAGCGACAGTACTTCTCCCTCTTCTAGCCAGCGGTCGGGCTGTAGGGGGGCGCAGTAAGGAAAACCAAACATCTGACTTTGCTGTGGCATAGCATCCAGTAAAAAACGGTCACGCAGGTCAGGGCCAACCACAGGAATTCCGTATTCGGCAGCAAGTTCAGCGGCTGCCCCCGCATGATCAAGATGTCCATGGGTCAACAGGATCATTTGTGGGGTGCGCCCTGCACTGGCGAGAGCCTGCTTAATCAGCGGTGCATCGCCGCCCGGATCGATCACCGCACAATCACCTTGCTCTGCACACCAGATAATGGAGCAATTCTGCGCGAATGCCGTGACTGGGACGCTCTGATATTGTAACTGACTCACTGCTTACCTCTGTGAAACACTCTTATGACCAGTGACGCACCGGTCCGGTATCAATATGGATAAAATTACTTTTCGGATAATAGCCGACGCCACCCGCCCGTAATTTCAGGGCGGCAGCCCGTACCTGTGTCAGTTGTAAGCCTTCAATATGGAAGTCCATTGCCTGACCACGGGTATGATAACTGTGTTTGGCAACGCCGTCGCTGGTTTCCCGTAAGCGATTATTGGTAGCCAATGACCGATAACCCGAGATTAACTGTACCGGTTTACGGGTACCAAGCATCACCTGTAGGCGATAGAGCTGGTCAAATAGATGCGGGTCGATAGTTTTCACCTGATTACAACGGTAGTCTCGGAAGAAGTGGTTGAGACGTGCCAGCTCTTCTTGGTTATAGCTCTTACCGTTGAAGAACTCGGCCCGCAAGGATTCGCCAGTATGCAAGTTATTTAATGTCAGAATACGAGGGCGGGAAGCTGACATTGAGGCTTCGGACAGTCCCGGTAATAACGTCAGACCGGCAACAGCCATACCTGACAGCAGAATTTTTCTACGATGGGAATTAATTTTATCCATGATAACGCTGACCTGAATAGTAGAACAAAAAACAGACAGATGCACCTTACGCAGATGCTCTGACCGCGTCAAGTCAGCTATTCAGGAAAGCACCGATACCGTGCAGAAAAAGAGGATCAACCGCTCGCCACCTACCGGCTGGCGAGACAAGGCTGACCCTGGTGATCATAATAAGATTTTTTCTGCCTCAGCAGCACTACTCTGTCCGCGATAGACCTGATGATCATAGTTGTAAATATCAGTGCGGAACTGCGCGTCACCATCACTGCTCACCCAGGCCGACAGGTAGTAAAGATTGACTGGTACACGGTGACGGATCGGGATATAACGGGTATCCCCTTGTTGGATCACTGATGCCACTCGGCTATTATCCCAACCGACTTCCTGTAGTAGGATATCGGCCAGTTGTGAGGCTTTATTGATCCTGACACAACCGGAACTCATCGCCCGAATATCCCGCTCAAATAACATATGATTAGGGGTGTCATGCAGATAAATCGCATCCGAACTCGGCATATTAAATTTATAACGCCCCAGTGCACTCTGCGGGCCTGGTGCCTGACGTACTCGATACGGGAAACTGGCTGGGTTCACCGTTGCCCAATCGATACTCTGCGGATTGATCACCTGTGCATTGGCGCTCCAGTCAGACAATAGTGTGAAACCATGCTGCTGTAGCCAATTCGGGTCTTTCTTGGCTTTAGGCACGATATCTTCTTTCACCAAGCTAGTGGGTGGATTCCACGGTGGATTAAGCACCACACTGTTGAGGGCACTGCGCATCAGCGGTGTTTTACGATCCGGCCGTCCAACAATGACCCGAGAGCTGAGGATAGTCTGCCCCTGCTCGTAATAGTTAAGTGCGAAATCAGGGATATTGACCATGATACCGTTATGCATATCATCCGGTAGCAGACGCAGACGCTGCATGTTCAATGCCAGTAAGCCAGCGCGTATGCGTGGCGTCACATTCAGCCAGTCACGAGTGCGTGGCCCAATGACGCCATCAGACGCTAGCCCCTGCCAGTGCTGAAAGCGTTTCACCGCTTCCACCAGGTCCGCAGAATAGACATTGGCTGGATTAACCGTACTGTCTGCCAGCGGCATACCGCTGCTATTAGCAGTGCTAGGCGCAGTATTATTGGTCTGTGGATGCAGCATACTGCCTTGACTCACCGTGCCACCCTGTGGGTCAGCGGCCGTCATCGGCGCTGATGAAGTGGTTTGCAGCGGTGGCGGGGTTGCTGAGGCGCTCAGCATTCCCGAACGCACCAAAATATCGCGCAGTACCGGCACCTCCGGACTAACATCTCCTGGGCGCAGTGAGCCGCGCGCGGTGAGTTGCGGCCAGTGCTGGTGATCTGCCAGTATTTTTTTTAGGGCTACCTGCATCGGCCGATAAAGCGGATGATTTGGCACCAGTGAAGCGATAAAAGCATCAAGCTGATGTTGGGTAAGCGACGATTGCCAGCGGTTGATCATTCCTTGTGCGGGCAGTGCCAAGGTGTAAGGGGTGTCGCTGTAAAGCCACGTTTCCCCTTTCTGCGGAACCTCAGTCACAAACTGTAAATAACCGAGCATCGCATCCGACAGTACCAGATCTTTCTGCTGAGAAGTCAGATCACGACGAGATAATGCATTGAGCCATTGCCCGAAACGGGGCTGAACACCAGAAAGAGCAACTTCAGCCAGTTGTTGCTCGAAATGGCTGACTGCTGAAGGGTCTTGCCACATTGCATGAAAACGACCGTAGTGATATAGAGCGGCCAATTCTGCAGAATAATTGAGCGTGACACTGGCCGGTAAAGAATCTGCTACTTGACGGAAATTTTGTCCCCTTTCTACTGTCTCAGTATTATGCAATGCCGAAGCATGATTGCTGAGCGGTTGAGCAGCCAGCGGTAAACTGGCCAGCAATAACGATACTCCGCATAGCATCGCGGCGGGTTTTAATTTACGCCCGTTATACAACATCCCTGCCTCCTGATCTCTTACCGTAAGCAACAACATTAGCTCAGTTTTATTATTTTCACACCGTTACTCTTGCTGAAAACAATAAAACGGTATTTGCGTAAAGACAAATACCGTTTTATGTCATTCAATTACTGTTTCAACACCAGTCAGTATCCACCACTGTCACCTAGCGACCGGCTGTCGGAAGTAGACTCTGGTACAAAGCCCCGCAGACCGACCACATGGACATGTTCGGTGTTGTTCACCACTTTACGCACCAACTTGTAGGTGGTGCCTTTTTCCGGACTGATATTTTCCGGTGCCGCGATCACTAACTGCATGTCCAAGCGTTCACAGAGTTCAAACAGCGTAGCAATGGAACGACCATCCAGACGTGCAGCTTCGTCAAGGAACAACAAGCGGCATGGAGAAATATCTTTACCGCGCAGGCGACGCGACTCTTCCTCCCAGCTCTGTACTACCATCACCAGAATCGACATCCCAGTACCGATAGCCTCTCCGGTAGAAAGTGCCCCACTCTCGGCTCTTAACCAGCCATCCGATCCACGGTTAACCTCAACTTCCATTTCTAAGTAGTTGCGGTAATCCAGCAGCTCTTCACCGATCACCTGTGGGGTGCGCTGTCCCATATCGATGTGCGGGTTCAAACGCTGGTACAGTTTTGCCAGTGCTTCCGAGAAGGTCAGTCGCGGACTGGTGAACAGATCCTGGTGCTCATGGTCACTGGCCAGTGTCTCCAGTAACACCGAGTGCGCTTCACGGACATTCACGTTCAGACGGACACTGTTGACCTGTCCAAAGCTAACCCCCTGCAATCCTTGGTTAAGCTGCCGGATACGGTTTTGCTCACGCTGAATGGTTTTGCGAATAATGTTGGCCGCACTACGAGAACTGATGGCCAAATGTTTTTCACGGGCAGTCAGCTCTTCCGTCAGACGGTTCAGTTCAATCTCCATCTGCTCAATCGCTTCTACCGGGTCATCGGTACGGATGATATCTTGGCGGATACGCTCACGCAGATGCTGGTAAACCGCGATAAAGAAGCGGATTTTTCGCTCTGGATACTTCGGATCTTCTGACAGACGCAATACATCGCGCAGATGCTCGTTATCTGCCACGGCAAGTCGCAGAGCACCCAGCGCTTTATCTGACATAGAACGTAGCTCATCGCCACTTAAGTAGGCCAGTTCACGTCGGTGCAGGCGGCGCTCAATACCGTTATCTTTCACTAAACGCATCACGGTACACCAGCCCGCTTTGGCACTGACGACCTGCTCACGCTGTTGAGCGTAATCGCGCTCCAGCTTACGCAAGCGCTTCTGCAACGAATCCATTTCCGCTTCAGAGAAGGAGATCTGTTTTTCCAGCTGATTAGTGCGCGCACGGTTACGACTCAGGGCTTCATACAGTTCATCACGACGGGCTTTGGCACGCTCTTCGGCACGAACATCCGCAGTGACGCCAATAGCCTGCATCTCCTGATGCAACTCTTTAAGCATATCTTGACGGGCATCATAGGCACTTTTCAGGGAGGCCAGCAGCTGTGAATACTGGGTCAGCATGCCCTGATGTTCACGAAGACGTTCACGGGCACGGGCACGCTCACTTTCAGCCTGCTCTAATTGTTGGCGTAACTTATGGCTCAAGTCACTGTTGCCGTCCAACATGGTGGCCGAACCGGTGTAGCTGAAGTGCGAACGGCGCTGGATCACTTCGGTCAGGGCAAACGACTGCTGACGGTATTCACGCTGTTTCTGCTGGGCAGTCTGGTAGTCGGCCTGTAGCTGCTGGTGCTGCTGCGGATCGTTTTGCAAGGCTGACAGCACAGGTTCCAATTTATGAATACGCGCGGCATGCTGGTGCAGGAAACGGGAAGCTTCCTGCGCCTCTTCAACCTGTTCACGGATCTCTTCACAGCGATCTGCCAGCGTGTCATCCAGCAATAGGCTGATACGTGGCAACAGACGGTTTAGCCGAGCAACACCTTCTTTAGCAATCTCAAATTGCTGACGCTGCTGCTGAGTCTCAGTTTCATGCTGATTAAGCTTACGCTCAATCTCAAAACGTTGGCCGTTAAGTTCACGGATCTGCTGTTCAGGATCCTGCTCAAAGGCAATCGCCAGATGGCTGCCGATAAAGCGACTGAATGATTGATGCAGACGTTGGGTCTTCTGCACATCGAACGACAGGGTGGCATAGTTTTCAGCCAGCTTATCGCGCTCGCTGTACAGCAACTCCAGCTGATTCTCGCGGGCAGCACGGCCAAATAGCGGCACTTTCGGGAAACGGGAATAACGCCACTGACGCTCAGCGACCTTAACAATTACTGCCCCTTCCAGCTCATCGACACTGAAAACACTGTCATCGAAGGACTGTGGGTCCCCTTCAATCAGATACAGGTCTTCAGGACAGTCTTCAAGTCCGGCCAGTTGTTCCTGAACCAGGGAAAGATCCGGAACCACAATGGCGTGACGAGACGGCCCGTATAACGCCGAGAAGTAAGGGGCATCGTCCAGGGTGACATCGTCATAAATTTCAGATAACAGTACTCCACCGAAACGTTCCGCTAGCTGATTAAGGCGGGCATCTTCCGCACCACCCGGCTGGCTAAGACGTTCTATCTGTGCTTCAGTCTCACGTTTACGGGCTGCCACGCTATCACGTTCCACCGTGGTTTCACGTTCGCGCTCTAGCAACTGCTGCATATAACTGGTCACTTCCTGAGAACTGGTCAGCGGCTGACCCGTCTGCTCGCTCAGTTGGGTGAGGATTTCCTGAGCAGCCAACCAGTGAGGGGCTTTACCGGTCAATAGGGTAATTTTCTCACGGATCTGCGTCAGTTGCTGGCGTAAGGTTAAGCGCTGCTCACCGGCATTGGAAACTTCGTCGGACAGGGAGGCAATCTGTGCTTCCAGTTCCCGGTGTAAGCTTTCCAACTCTTCAGCATCGTACTGCTGGCCTTGGCTCTTGCAGAAGTCGGCAAATAAACGCTCTGCATCATGTTGTTCACGCAGACGCTGTTCCAGCTCAGACAAACGTAAGCGTAACGAAGGTAACTGATCCGCATAATGGCGCTGATCAGCCGCTTCCCGCAGAATATCGCGTCCCACCTGCCACGCTTCATGACGGCTAACTGGACCGGCAATTTGCGTGACCAGGGATAACGCCTGTTCAAACTGACTGTGTGCTGCCTCAGCAACGCTCAGTTTCTGCTCCATTGCTAGTAACTGACCGGTGGCTTCTTCTTCACGGGCAGCAAAACGCGCCTGCCACTCCTCAGCACTGTCGATGGACAGGTCAGGAATGCCACAGAGTTCACGGGCGCGGGTTAACGCCTGGATCGCCTGTTGGTACTGGATGGCGCGGGTCTGCTGGACATCCAGCGCCTGCTGGAAATCTGCCAACTGGTTTTTCAGCTCATCCACTTCCAGTTCCGCATCTTCCAACCGCTGCTGGTTCTCTTCGTGGACCTCTTCACTTTCGGCCACCACTTCCTGCTGCTCTTCCAGCCGGTAAGTCAGGTCTTCCAGTTCGCTTTCGTAACGGGTAATTTTTTCTTGCTGACGGACAGCGGTCTGTACTAGGGTCAGATGATCGCTGGCAGCTTGGTAGTCCGCTTCCTGATCTGCCTCAGAATGACGGATCTCTGCCAATTCGCGGGCCATTTCAATGTGGCGGTACTGACCAGAGGCTAGCTCCTGCCGTCCGGTGAATAGCTCTTTGCGTAACTGCAGAGCCTCATCCAGATGCGTGCGTCGTTCGTTGGCGTGTCGCATGTAGTCAGCCGCTACATAGTCGGTCGCTTCGGTGATCAGATGCTTAAACAGATTACGATCTGACTGAGTAACACGGATCGCTTCTAGGGTCATGCGGTTTTCACGCAAGGCGGATTCCATATCTTGGAACGCCTTCCGTACCCCACCGTTTTCCGGTAACAAATAGTCACGCAGAGAACGGGTAATGGCACTGGAGATCCCGCCGTACAGAGAGGCTTCGATCAGTCGATAGAACTTGCTGCGATCTCCCTGTGAGCGCAGGCGACGGGCCACAATACCCTGTTCAAACATCATGCTGTGGTAATCAGTGACCGAGTTGTACTGGCGGAAACTGATCCCTTCTTGGGCTTCGAGACGCTCTTTGACTTCGTTCAGCGACAGGACTTTTGCCTGACGGCTATTAACGATTTCGGTCAGCAATTCGGTTGGGTTCACCTCTGGCGGCACATCGTGCAGACTGAAGGGTTTGATATCGACTTTTTTATCACGGCCAGTGATCTGCTGTAGGCGCACACCGGTCACCACTCGCTGGCCGCGGGAGTTGATCACATCCAGTACCGAGTAACAGACGCCAGGACGCAGCTTACCGTGCAGACCTTTATCACGCGATCCGCTGGTGGCACCAGCTTCGGTGGTGTTACGGAAATGCAGTAAGGTCAGGTCCGGGATCAAGGCAGTAATAAAGGCCGCCATAGTGGTGGACTTACCGGCACCATTACCACCGGATAAGGTAGTGACCATATTATCAAGGTCAAAGGTGCGGGCAAAAAAACCGTTCCAGTTGATCAACGTCAGCGAACGAAACTTTCCACGTTCAATCATTCCTCGTCTTCCTCCCCGCTTTCTGCGGCATCATCGCTGAATTGTTCATGCTGTGCCTCCGTGCTGTCTGACGCCGTCTCAGGGGTGGCTTCCAGGGAAACCCCTTCACCGTCACGGATCAAACGTAATTGTGCTTCGCGGGGTTCATCGCCGCTGCGCACTTCTGCTCCGAAACGGAACACCGATTCCATAATGCGGAATTTACTGCTGTCATGGCCCATAAACCAGACCATGCCTAAGCGGCGGAGGCGGTTCAGTGAGGCTCGGACTTTTTCCTGCAATTTTGTACGATCCAGGTCTGAGCCGGTAGAACGTTGGTTAACGAAACGCAGCAAACGGCTCTCATCCGCCAGCGACAGCAACTCATCGTAAAGTTCCTGCTGGGTAAAAATCCCTTCGTTGGCTAAACGCTCTGGGCTGAGGTAGAGATAACAGAGGATCTTACCGACCATCATATCCAGCTCTGACAGTACCGACCGGGAGATCAACGTCGTCGAACGCGGACGCAGATAGAAAAAACCCTCTGGGGCACGGATTAATTCCACATGATAGCGCGCATAAAACTCTTCAAGCTCGCTCTGGAAATCCATCAAAAACGCATGGTTATCTAACTCTTCAAACCCAATATGTCGTCCTGCACGTAACTGGCTGTCAAGCGCCGGAAATACGGGGTTTGCTAATGCCTGTGCCAGCTTAAGCGGCATCACTTGTTCAATATTTGTCAATGACATGTGCCTGCACCCTGGCTCCGTAATCATTAATAGTCTGCCACTCAGCAGGTAAACCTGCTAAGTCAGCTTCTGAAACACCTAAGCGCACCGCCTGGTCTATCACAATACGTGCCACATCAAAGTGTCGGGCACGGGGGTATTGCGCCAGATATTCACGCATCACCGTGGCCAGGTTAAGGGGTAGCGACTGCTGTTTATAGACCCTCAGTGCCTCTTCAATCATGGCCGCTAGCTGCTCTCTGATTTCGTTAAATTCTTCAAATTCCAATTCTGTCGGCAATTCCCCAGTGACTTCATCCTGCCGCAAGGTCATCTCTTCATCACGAGTATCAATCAGACGTTCCGCACTCGCATAAGTTAGCGCCCAAGGTGCATCAAAGTATCCTTGAATTGACTGGCGAAGACGTTGCGCAAAGACACGGTTTTTATCCATGTCAATGGCGGTACGGATGAATTTATGCACGTGGCGATCATAACCGATCCATAAGTCGATCGCCTGCTGTCCCCAACTGGTGATCCGGTCCAATTTATTCTGCAGATCGAACACCAGTTTATCGACGAAATGCAGATCCGGGCTGTTAAGGGTGGCATCTTGGATCCGCAGCAAGTTCGCCTGCAGCTTATCTCCCGCCGCCTCGAGGGTATCCTGCAGTTCACGCAGCGTCCCCGATGTTTCCGATAATAGCAGTTCACAGCTGGAAATCGCCGCCCGCCAGTCTTTATTCAACAGTGCTGCAATATCCTGTTTGACACTCTGCTGCTGTTCATCCATCGAACGCTGTGTTAGGTCAATACTGTCAAAAATTTCAGCCACCGAATACTTCAACGGGGCAAAGACGTTGCGCTGCCAGTGAAATTCATCGCCGTTTTCTTCTGCTGCATCGGCAGCCCGTTTAAGTTCATTGGCAACGATGGATAACTGCATTGATAAACGCAGGGTCGAAAATTCACGCTGACGAATGTAGTAATCAGTAATACCGATCCCAAGCGGAGTCAGACGATAGATGGCCAACCCGTCCGTCTGTTCACTGGTAAAACGGTTCAGTAAGCGCTGTCGTACCAGATCATTGATGGCATTATTGGCACGGACCTGAACCGTTTCGCTGGTCTGATCAAAGGCAGTACTGACATGGCGGAAACCGTCGGTCAGTTCACCTTCGGTCAACTCGCCATCCATCCGCTCGCCATTCAATGTCGCAATCGTCAGCAGGAAAGCCAGACGTTCCGCGGGCAGCGATAAGGAAAAGTCGCTTTTACGGGCCCAGGAGACCAGCTCCGGGATCGTCTGGGAAAAATCACTCATAATTGATCCTTCTGCAGTGGTTTACGCGCAGTGACGTGAATATAGCGTCCCAAGCTCAGGTAAGGTTCCTGACGACTGAAGCGCCTTTCCATTTCAAGGATCCCGTCAAAGCCATTGGCACTGGGGGGCATATCACGGATAAAGTCACTGAACACTCGGATCCCTGCCCGTTGTTCAATGACAAAACCGCTCTCCTCTAACCAGCGATAGACCTGTAAGGGGTCACGAGGATAATCAGGGGAAAGCGTCCGTTTTTTGCGTTTTTTTAAATCTGCCCGCAGATACCCAAAATTACCCAATGTCAGGTTCTGCATCACCAGCCCATTGAGGTTATAAAACATTAGCGATAATACCCCGCCGGGCTTCAATACTCGAAATAGTGCCTGCAATGCAGCTTCAGGTTCGGCAATCCATTCTAGTACCGCGTGAAACAATACCAGATCCGCGGGCGTATCCAAATGGTCTGCCAGCGCCTGGACACGCATTTGTTTAAAAAACATGTTATCGCTGACACCCAAGGTGCGGGCATTCTGTTCTGCCCGTTCCAGCATTTCCGCAGAAACGTCACAGAGCAACACCTGATGACCAAGGGCTGCCAAGCCACTGGAAATCTGCCCAATTCCACCGCCTGCATCGACGATTGACAGTGGGCCGGCGGGCAGCGTGGTGAAAATCTCATCGAGTTCATCACGAAGGATCGCCTGACGGATCTGACCTTTAGCGGTGCCGTAGATATTTTGCGAAAACTTCTCCGCAAGGTCATCGAAATTACGATCCTTCATAGCAACAGCTCCGGTCTGAAAACAGTGGAAATATGCTATTTTGGCACAGGTCGTGCAAGAATGAATCTTTCATCCTATATATTGCATTCGGCTGCTGTTTTTTCAGACAAAACTGGTGATGTTTATGCTTTTTATGGCAAAGAAAATGATCGGGGCACTGTTGCTACCCCTGCCTTTACTCTTGTTGCTGGCCGCTTTTGGTCTGCTGCTGTTGTGGTTCAGCCGCCGCCAAACGCTGGCAAAAATTCTACTGACCGGTAGTCTCGGCATGCTGTTGCTCCTGAGCCTACAGCCAGTCTCTGACCATCTGTTAGCACCCTTGGAAAATCACTATCCGACCTTGGAGGGTGAACATCATGCAGCCTATATCGTCGTATTGGGAGGTGGCTATACCTATAATCCGCGCTGGGCACCAGGTTCCAACTTGATCAGTAACAGTTTGCCGCGGGTGGTGGAAGGGATCCGCCAGTGGCGACTTTCCCCAGGAGCTAAGCTGATCTTTACCGGCGCTCGGGCACAGAATAACCCGCGCAGTAACGCCAGTGTTGCGGCAGAGGTTGCCCGCTCTCTGGGGGTACCCGCTACCGATATCATTGAACTTGATCAGCCAAAAGACACTGCCGAAGAAGCGATAGCGGTTAAGCAGCAGGTCGGCGATCAGCCGCTGATCCTGGTGACCTCGGCCAACCATATGCCGCGTGCGATGGTGTTTTTTAAGCGTGCCGGGCTCTCGCCACTGGCCGCTCCGGCTAACCAGTTGGCCATCACCAGTCCGTTAAATTTTTGGGAGCGGTTTACCCCTTCGCCATTATGGCTGGCACACAGTGAACGCGCCTGGTATGAGACCCTAGGTCGAGCATGGCAACAGATCCGTAGCTAGCAGAATTCACTCAAGCCAAGGCAGCAAATCAGCCTTGGCTTGCCGAAAGATGTCAGCACAAAAAGGCTGATTGTGCACCTGCAGTTCGACTTGATACCACAGCCGGTAGAGGGCATTTCGCCACACAAAGCCTTCATCTACCTCTGCTTGGCTGAGATAAGCACTGACAATCTGTCGGCCAAGGTGGCTTTCTTGCAGCCGAAACAGATCGTACTCCGCTGGCGCCCACAGCATTCTACCTGGCTGAACAATGGCCAGTAACTGCTCCGTGCGGGGGTCTTTTAATAAGGTACTGAGTTGTAGATTACCGTGCACCATGACATTAGGTGCCTGGAGGTCGGCAAACAGTTTTCGATGACAATCGCGGGTCTGAAAAAGAAACTGTCGATCTTCAGCAGAAATCCCCTGCTGCTGTTTATGACGTAATAACGAAAATAGCACGGCACTGTACTGAGAAAACCAGTCGGACCAGTTCAGAGGCTGACTGCTGTCCACATAACCGCTCAGCCCCTGCGAGGGCTGCTGGTGCCATTGACGCAGAGCCGCAGCGACCTGCCCTGTTAGCTGCTGGCAGTGTTGAGATGAACGGATAGGTGCTTCTAGGGAGATCCCGCCCAGCCGTTCTAGCAAAAGCAGTTCGTGGAAAGGTCGACGTTCACTCACCACTACTGCATAGACAGAGGGAACACGGACTTGACTGTTGTCACGCAGTAGCATCAGCTTACGGGCTTCCTGTTCCGCCAAACCAGGGCGAGTAAAACAGCGTACCGCCATTGGCATGGCTTGCCCTGATTGATCATAGAGTGCGAACAGGCAGGATTGCGGTTGATGGCTAAGGGGTTCTACTCGGCTAATGGGTTCGCCGAGGATCATACTGAGTTCGGACTTCAACAGTTCCATGCTTCCTCCGGAAACCAAGTCTACACAGCAAGCCGTGCGGACGGGTATATCATCCCTGATCTACCCCTGTGTCAGTTTATATGTCAGCCAAGATCGCTCTAACCCGTTGGAGGTCTGCCTCGGTGTCCACCCCAACCTGCGGAGTCTCATGGGCAACATCCACGTGAATCTTCTCGCCATACCACAATACCCGCAACTGCTCGAGGAGTTCAATCTGCTCGAGGGCACAAGGTTGCCAGTTTACGTAACGACGGATAAAACCGGCCCGGTAGGCGTAAATGCCTATATGGCGTAATAAGCCATCCCCAACCTGCTGATTTGAATGGGCATACCGCTCACGATCCCACGGGATGGTGGCACGGGAAAAGTAGAGGGCATAGCCCTGATGGTCTGTGACCACTTTTACCGCATTCGGATTAAATGCCTCTTCCGCATCGGTCAGAGGCACCGCCAGTGTGGCCATTCCAGAGGTTGCGGCCGCGAGATTATCTGCCACTTGACGAATAATAACCGGTGGTATCAGTGGTTCATCACCCTGCACATTCACAATAATATCATCGTCGGCGAACTGGCACGACTCAATGACCTCCGCCAAGCGTTCAGTGCCCGATTGGTGATCTTCCCGGGTCATACAGACTTCACCACCGGCAGCGGTCACTGCCGCCGCAACATCCGGATGGTCGGTCGCCACAATCACACGGTTTGCACCGGATGCCTGGGCCTGGCGCAGCACATGAATTACCATCGGCTGGCCATGAATATCCACCAGCGGCTTACCGGGTAAACGGGTTGAGGCGTAGCGTGCAGGAATGATGACCACAAAACTCATGACAGGCTCTCTTCCGCTGTCAGTGAACGGGCTTCATTTTCTAACAATACCGGAATACCATCACGAACCGGATACGCCAAGCCGTCGGCCTTACAGATCAATTCTTGGGTTGATGATTGAAACTGCAACTTACCGTTGCAAACCGGACATGCCACTATTTCGAGTAAACGGTGATCCATATTTCCTCCGTCACGGACCGCTGAAATCAGAAAGCTAGCATATCACAGC
>Ga0157364_1003055_pt1 | contig 16063 bp, 10 predicted proteins | sample AttsexASBM2_FD_111476 | JGI IMG/M metagenome (GOLD analysis project Ga0157364, IMG submission 111476) | Fungus gardens microbial communities from leaf cutter ant in Ribeirão Preto, State of São Paulo, Brazil - Atta sexdens ASBM2 | ecosystem: Host-associated > Fungi > Mycelium > Unclassified ...
TACTAAAATACTACTAAAATACAGAATATATTTGAATAAATTTGATGCTTATGATAAACTCGAAAACAAATTTGTGAACGTATGAACATTTTGAATGTATGAACATTTGAAGCACTTTTGAAACAAGTCATATTTAGATACAGTGGCGTATTCAGATTTCAGAATGCGTTATATAACATGAACTATATGCTAATGCGTGCTAATATCTTTATAAGTGCACTTTGAATACAGTCAAATATGTATAGTTTTATGTTTACTTTTATCGTTTTTAGTTTAACGATGATGTCAAAACGATTATTCGTGAAACTTTTTATCTTATCTTATATGATAGACTTAAAACTTGAATTGTGGTAATATATAATTTTTTGTTGATAGGCATGCATTTATATTTAAAATAATTTTCTAGAATGCATTTAATTTATTTGAGAACATTTTTAAACATTAAGATGCGAGACTTTGTTTTATGATCATATTAAGATAATTTTTCGTAAAATATTTTATTTACTTGTATAATTTATACACTGAGAAAAAAATGCTGTAGATTCAATTAAAATCTATATTACAGGCTGTTACTAACATAAGTGATTAATTTATGTACATTTTTATTGACAAAGGCAAATTATTATTTCAATAATCAAAGCGTATATGTCAATAAAAATATATATGAATTAATTACTTATGTTAGCGACAGTCCGTCATATAGACTTTAATTGAATCAACAGCATTTTTTCTCAGTGCATATTTTATAATCAAGTATTATTTATGATAAATATAAGTGATGAAATGGAGCTACGCTCTTATTAAGATATTCTTCTAAATGCTTATGTTCTCTCGTATATTTTCTACTTTATGAAAATACATTCGCGAAGAAAATGATAAAAGAGCATATTGTTGGCAAACGCGCTATAATTTAGACACGTGTAGAGGAAATTCCCGCCGGCCGGGATTATCATATATTATGCGTTCTATGTCAGTCTTCATATGGCGGACTTTAAATGTAAATTTAAACTTCGCGATGTCTGTTCCTCTAGATATAGGTACAACAATTCTCAGGCATTCTACGAGCCTCTTCTCGGCGAACATGTTGCTCTCTACTCCAGAGAAAACAATGCGAGAGTGTTAACATTAGAAACGAATAATGACGTTGAATACACGGACGCGTAAGTATCTTGCATTTCGAGTAAAAAACATATCGAATCTTTTTCTTGATTAATGCGCACAAACAAATATATTTCATCATACATTGCGCTATTTTTCAAAGTGTAGGAAAGTTTAAACTAGGTCGTATCAGTATAAAAAGTTTCAAATATTTATTTAAAAAACAAAAGAATAAAAATAATCGTCAATTTCGTTCTTAGAAAAACTGGACGTATACTTAAATGTTTCTTTATGTTACAATGTGTTCTTTCTCCTCTTTTAGTTTTTTATTTTTTATTTTTTAATTTAAAGAAACGTGTATGCTATTTTTCTGAAAGAAGAAATTGATTAAAGTTATTTATTTGATGACGGGAGAGACAATGAGTAACACGGAAGAGACGACAGTTTTACTCTAAATTCTAGTAGCTTTGTCTCTCTTCTGAGTCAATTCACGTGTCAATTATTAGTGAAGTACCGGCATCGTATGTGCCTCGGTCGACAAAAGTTAAAATAGAATTCGGAGGAGTTTGGAAGTCTGTGAGGAACATGGCGTTTTTCATCGAACAATAAAAGCGACCTTATTTCCCGTCCGCAGCGTGAGCGGCAGAGATAGGATCGCGAGGCATCTACACAAGCGTGCGACGGTAGATCCCCGGAAAACTACCTGCATGCTCTACTTGCAAGCCGACCATCAGTTTTTCGCGCGATACGGCACGGAGGAAGCCTGTATCGAGGTGATGACGAGGCACGTGCAAAGAGTCAACTCCATCTACAAACACACAGGTGGGTGTTCTTCCTCGCGGCGATATACCGCGCGCACGAAGCACGGTGAGAGATGATCTAACAATTTTCACCACGAGTCGGGAAAACGGATGTAGCGAAGACCGAAGGGGAAAAAAGTCGGGGAAATTGAAAACTACTTGAGGAACGTGAAAAACGTCAGGAGAATCTAATTTAAAATGGCCAGAGAATATCGAGGATGCGAGGAAAAAAGCGAAAAAATTCAGAGACTTTTAAGGAATGCCAGGGAAACTTTATGGGAATTATGAAAATTTTTTGCAATTTTACAATTCCTACCGTGGTTGATGATAGTACGAGGGAAGAATTATTTGTTCGATTTTGATTTGTTGATATTTAAATTTATATTTATTTATGTTTTAATATTAAGCGCAATTAAGCGTTATGTTTACACAGAAAAAATACGATAGAAATAATAAATTAATTTTCTTTGTATGTCGTTGTACGCGTGTAAGTCAATTTTTTTTTGTTTTTCTCTCATTTATAATTTTGTTACACTCTAGTAAAAGCGATGGAATTATTAGATGAAACTTGCGAAAACCGCTTGAAAAGCAAATAATTAGCAAACATATAACTAGAGGAAATAAAGTAAAATGCAATTTTGGATTTATCCATGTGAATAATTCAGTTTAATGTTACTTAAATCCATAATAATATTAAATTTAATTCAAAAAACATTGATTGTAAAATATATAATATAATTAATCTTCATCCAGTAAAAAATGTAATTCTAAAAAATATTGAGTCTCGTATTTTTTTTTCGCACAAAGAGAGATACAGTGTAATTTTGTGAATGTTAAACTAGTAGCATAAAATATAATTAAGAAAAATAAACATGTATATACATATTTTTATAATACAAATATATGTAAAATTGTTTATATTTCGTAATTAATGCGAGATATGTTTTTAATGCTTCTTATGATAAATATCAATTTAAAATCTTTCGATAAAATGGTTTTATTACTTGATATCATTGTAGAACATATACTGATCTATTTATTTGTATATACAGTATTTTCATTACCGTACTGTTCCATTATGTATAACACACACTGAGTTCTAAATTACACGCGAATTACTCTGTTTGGACCAGAGAACGGTAATCACATGGGAATCGTCAATGTGAGGCGCAAGAAACAGAACTAGAATAATACACGAGTTTAAGTGAATTATTTAGTTCTGATGAATATGCAATTTAAGAAACAACTAGTGTTTGAATCATGTCTCTTTTCAGATTTCAATCAAGATGGGCGGCCGGATAACATCAGTTTCATGATTAAACGCGTTAAGGTGCACAGCGAGGATGCATTGAGAGATCCTCATTATCGTTTTCCGGGCAATTATGGAGTGGAGAAATATTTAGAGCTCTTTTCAGGTAAAGACCTCATTGCCGTTCTTTGTTAATAATCCGCAATACGGCGTAATGTCGATACGTCAATATACGTGAACGAGGGGATTGTACTATACTAATACATTGATGTTTGCCTTGTTATAGAGGAGGATTATGACGCATTCTGTCTGGCTTATATGTTCACGTATCGGGATTTCGAGATGGGAACTCTGGGTTTGGCATGGACAGGCGATCTCAAGAATGCTGGCGGCGTATGTGAGAAGAACGGGGTATGCGTAGCGAAATATATTAGTAGACCTTCATAAAAGAAATGTTGATTATATTTTTTATAAATAATACGATAACAATTCTAAATTTTAAAAAGAATTAATTATATTAAATTAGACTTTTAAAAAAATTACAACAATTTTTTTATCTTCTACTCTCAACATTATATCCCATTCATATCCCATTCATGGTGATGATCAGCTGATCTACTCCGATAAAAATTGATTTCTTCGCATGATTTTTTTTCGTGATCGTTAAAACGTAAATCGTTGCGAATATGAAGTTTGATGAAAAATAATTATTGAAATAATGTTATAGCATTATCGCGGCAGCATGAAGTCATTAAACACCGGCATAGTGACCCTATTAAATTACGGGAAGCACGTACCGCCTGCGGTCTCTCACGTTACTTTGGCTCACGAGATCGGCCACAACTTCGGCTCGCCGGTACGTACACTTCCGTTAGTTACGTTCAAAACGGCGTGTTCCACATTCCGTGGTCTTGTTATACAATGTTGTCCCGTCAATAAACGAATGATGCGCATGTCGTACATCTCATTGTTCTTTTGCGTTCAGCACGATCCGGAACAATGTACACCAGGCGGGGAGGATGGCAACTTTATAATGTTCGCTCGTGCTACCAGCGGGGACAAGCGTAACAACAATCGCTTCAGTCCATGTAGCCTGAATGCCATAAATCCTGTGCTCAACAGCAAGGCACGGTCTCCAAAGGGATGCTTCACCGGTGAGTTTTATACTGTGGGAGCAATGGCGAACGCAATATATCGTTACGTCGTAGTGAGACGAAATTGATCGAACCAGCTCCTATCTGTTCGTCCAATTATTCTACTCTCGTTTGCTCTAACCCTGGCGGTACTCTGCATTGTTTATTGTAGAACCGCAAGTATCGTTGTGCGGCAATGGCGTGGTGGAGGAGGGCGAGGAGTGCGATTGCGGCTGGGAGGAGGATTGCAGGGACTCGTGCTGTTATCCCCAGCGCCGTTATCCACCGCCCGAGGAGACCCCGTGCACTCTCACACCGCGTGCGGTGTGCAGTCCTAGTCAAGTATGTATGACGCTTGTAAAAAATGCGAGTTGGACTGTACTGTCGAGGGAATTTTAGGATGGCTTTCCCTCCTCAAAATTTAACTCAAAGCCGCGCTTGCGCTTTTTCAATCTTTAATATTAAATGCTAAGTGTTCAAGCGTCTAAATAAATTTTTCAAACGCTTGCTTGTCCAGTTGTATATTTAAAGGTTCATTCAATTGTTTAAATATTCAAATAACAGAATGCATATATAAATGTCACATTTTAATCAATTTTTTATGAAGCCATTATATCTTTAATATTTGATAAAATTTCTGTTACACAAAATTGGGCATATTTATAATGTGACAAGCAATGTGTTTAATAATTGACATATAGTATTTTATGTAAAAGATATTAAGATTCGCTATATATTCATCGCTCGTTTATTTTACCGAAAATTAATTAATTTAAGTGATATCCTATGAAATTTACTTTAGGTAATTTACTCACAGACATAACGTAATTACATGGCGCATCGTGCGTATGACATGATGTAATTTCAACGGCTCTATTTGCTTTCCTTTTCAGGGTCCATGCTGTACCAGCGAGTGTAATCTCCGTTTCGGAGACAAGTGCAGAGATGACAACGGCTGTCGCGATGCGAGCTTCTGTGACGGTCGTTCTCCGTACTGTCCGCCATCCATTAACAAGCCTAATAAGACCATCTGTAATCGTGAGCTGGTTTGCTTCATGGGGGTAGATATTAATCCCATTAAAAACTACACACGTACTTTCTCATTAAATGAACAAATATGATCTCACGTGCGTGAAACTTGTGTTTCAACAGGAGTGCACTGGCAGCATTTGCTTAGCATACGGATTGGAATCTTGCCAATGCATACCAGGCCCGAACGATCCACCGACGAAGGCTTGCGAGTTATGTTGTCGACTTCCCGGAGAAAATCAACCATGCTTGTACGTTTAACTCATATTATTTTGTCGATCGATTTATGTAAAAATTTATTAAATTAATCATTTTTCTTTCGTAGATCGTCTTTTGATTGGAATTCTCCACCGTATGATATTCCTGATATGTTCTCAAAGCCAGGAACTCCATGTAACGATTATAATGGCTACTGTGATGTCTTTCAAAAATGTCGCGAGGTAAGTAGAATTTGAATATGAAAGGTCGTGCGAGTAGTAGATAACAGCGCTAATTAAAATATTTTATTTAGGTCGATCCAAGCGGTCCATTAGCAACTTTAAGGAAACTCTTATTATCCGACGAGAGTCTCGCCACTTTTAGACGGTGGGTCGCTGAACATTGGTATGCAGCCGCTCTGATAATTTTAGCGGCGATATCGTTACTAGTATGTATAAAAAGATTACATTTTCTCTAGAAATAATGTATTCAAAAATTATTTATTTTTAAAATTAAAATTTAGATTCCTAATTTTTCTGTTGTTTAATAATTTATTATTTTTAATCAATAAATAGTTCGCGGGTGTGATTGTTATCTATAGAATAAACGTGTTTTTATAAAAATAAGCGCAAGAAAACACTCAGTCTACATATTTATATATATTAAAAATGTTTAGTATCAGAAACAACTAAGGAAAAGAAAAAAATGCAATGAGAGTCAGTGTAGGGATACATAAAAAGTAGGTTATTACTAATAATAATGTATGTGTTTGTTATAAATAATTGAGAATTAATTGCTTTTTACAAAAATTCTAGCATTACATTATACCTTCTCTACATACCTACATTTGATTAAAGTATTGCGTAGAAACAAATATTCTTGTAGCTGCTAGATAATCTTTAATTAAAGCTTTGCATAAAATAGTAATTTGAATTTCCTTTGTAAATTATATAGTTTTTATTAAAATAATTTTTATTAAAAACTAAAATAGTACGCGTAAAGAAATATATATTTATATACGATAATAGTATCTTATTGATTCATATTTATAAATTATTATTAATTATTAATAAACTAATCAAATGAAAATTCATTTACGATATAAAGATTTTATTTTCTTCTTTTAGGTAGCAAGCATGAGATTACTGGGCAAGCGACCGGACTTGAAGCTAAAGTCTGTCACGATTATCCATAGTTCTACGACGGAAACGGTACGGCTTCCGCCGGAAGGTACGGAAGGAGTAACAGTGCATCCACCGGCGGTACGTGCCAAACTTCCTCTTAGCAGAAAGGTCAGGGAGAAGAGGTGTCATCGCAAACATAAAGATGGTGGCCACACCGACAAGTCTAACAATAAGGTAAAATTAATTTAAAAAGAAAATAAATTATTTTTTAATTTAATCATTTAAGTACTAATATATTAATTTGATATTTTATATTTTTGAATTTAAATACTTAAAATAAATTTTTTGTTTGTATTTAAAGGACACCAAAAAGAAACAAAACCAACAAACAAAGAGATCGTCTACCGGGCAGGTCGATGACTTTGCGCGAAAGAGACCAGCTGAAGTTTTGGCTGCTGTAACTCAAGAGAATAAACGGAAGAAGATTACATCTGTTAGAGATAAAGGACAAGGGACTAGCAATAATCCAGGCGGAAGCAGCGGCGATAACGATAAGAGAAAGCGTAAAAAGCAACATAGAAAGGAAGTAATTGACTACTCGGCAATTCAAGCGGATAAGGAACCGGAAACGAACGCCGATCCTAAGAGTAAAGTGCGTTCTTGGTTATTGGCATCTTCGCAATGTCGACCGGAAACCGGTGCACGGACCAACGTCAACGGTATGCCGAAAAGTAAATCGACCCCGGTAGGTCTAACAGCCAGTGGAGGGGCGGTGGGGTCCAGAGTGCCAGTGTCAAGACAACAGGCATTAACGTCCACGCGACGTCCTGGAGTGGAGATTGGAAGAGCGGAACTAAAGAACTCATTGAATTCCCTCGCCAGGAAGGAACGGGCGAGGCTCCAGGTGGTATATAAGCCACCATTCAGATTCAGCGTGAAACTGCGCAAGTCCGACAAGGTGGCGCAAGCACCGGCCACGGCCGTGAATCATACGAACGCGAATAGAACGAAGTTACCGAGAACTGGAGTGTTGCTACGAACAGCGAAGAGGAAGGACCGAGTCAGAATAGGCAGAGCACGACAGATAGCCCCTACCGGCATCGGAAATAGCGGTGGCGATCTGCCGGAACCGGCCAACTCCGACTTACACACTGTACCCTCCGATTTGGAAGTATTACTATCCGAGAGCGAGTTTCTTTTCTCGGATACGTGACCATGGATAATGAACGTATTTGAGTTCGTTTCGAGTCGCTACGCGACTAAGTAGCTCTTGCATATTTTCATCCCTTATATCCGTGCGAGAATAGATAATACTTTAGGATGCGCGAAATGATAGATAGTTTCGCGTTGAATTATTAGCTCGTGCGTGGAAGAATCCCGTCCGAGAACGTGGAAGGGAAGACTCGCTTAGTTGATTTGTTGCCCGATTTATCGAACATTATAATTCGTTTTTCCTTCTACTGTTTGCCACTCTGTGCACATCAAAACAAAAAGATGTTCTGCATGAATTCATTCTTCCTTTCCGCATCTCTAGAGTGGAATGATAGTGCGGTGACCAATCATACGTTTGCGAACATTCGCGCTGTCCTCGACGATGCTACTCACGCGCGATTGCGATGAACGAAATTTGCGCTTTGATGACGAACGTATGGCATGCGCCGATGCTAGTTTTTCGACGATCAAGCCAGTTTTCTTCTTCCAAAGAAAGGGGCCAAATCCACTGTTCAAAGCGACTGGTGTAAACGCCGCAAGTATATAAATATTGATCTACTTATCTAATATTTCCCGGAGCTAATGAAAGCAAATTACGATTCGTTTTCGATGGTAGCTTTAAATTTTCAGGGATCAGTGCGCAGCATTAATCTCAAAATGCAACGCAATACTTTGGGATGTCGAAAGTAATGCTTTATCTTAAAAGTCTCTTTACACTGTGCCTGTGCTGTTACTCTGTACTCTCTTTTTTGACGCTTAGAAAAAATTACGTCTGTATTGCGTAATTTTCAATTAAATGGCGATATATCGGTTGTAAGAGGATGACAAAAGGTTAATTGCGTCGACAGCCTTGATTGACTAACTTTTATTAGTCGCTCCCTTTGAAATTATAGCCCTAGTTATAATGTAGTCATAATAGATACTACGTTATAGTCGTTGCTATGATACGGCTATAAAATATTCTATATTTTAATCCTAACTGTAACATAGCTATTACATGCTTTATATTATAGCCCTAGCTATAATATAGCTAAATTACATTATAATTGTAACATTATATCTTTAGCTATGATATAATTAACATGTAATTCTATATTATATTATAACTACTGTTATAATGTAACGTATTAGCTACAGTGTTTATTCATAGCTAGGGCTATTGTATCGACGCAGAGGAACAAAACTTAGCATACCACGATCAGAACTGATCTGACGTTAATGGGAACCGTGAAACGTCAGGCAGTTCCGAACAGATCGTCGGAAGGTTTTCTTGTTTCTTCGCCGCCCGATCTGCCTGTAACGTTATAATATTATAACGTTATTATTCACTCGTGGTTCCTATTGTCGACAATTTCTAATTACATCTCATGAAGCATTTTATCGGATACTTTGCATCTTTAGGACGTTCGCGAGCATTGTGAGACGAACCGACAGATTGCTTATATTTTTAAGATTGTACAAAATATTTTCATTGACATCCATTATGTCGAGTTTTAGCGACACCGACTTTTTAACTTCTTTTGCTCGTGATTGTTAACAGAGAACATGTTGTTTCTTCTATTTCATACTTAATCTTCAAATCCAATACGTGGTGCTATTATTTGGTACTTACGCCTCTTTACATACCTAATTGCATTTCTGAGTGTTCTTCCATTTAATTGTAATACTTTACCGCTCAGACATTCCTATTTATTCTGCAAAAGATGAGTCGATTAATTAGACTTGATAGATAATTGCTTTTTCATATTAAAATTTTTTTCACAAAGAAATCTTTGTGAAAAAATATCCACATAATATACTGTGTATATTTTATTATATCACGTATATTTTATACTGTGTTTATTCTATTATACAGGGGGATATTCTATTATACAGGTGTTTCTAAAATTCATATATTTACAAAATAGACTTCTATCGATTCTATTTAATTAAACAAATTCTTTTGCAACGCATTGTCGAATGTGTTTGTCGAATTAAGTTCCTTGCGCTCGCGGCACATGCACTCGAGCTAAAAGCGTATCTCGGTATAGAATATTCGCGTGTTCGCGTTTCACGAGACAGCTTTATGTACATTCCCCTCGAGTGTCGCCGTGATCTCCTGAGCTGCCACGATTTCATTCATCGCGACAAAATCGCGATAGCCGGCTTGATTAATCGTTATGAAATCGACTAAACTAGCTCTTATTAGCCAACACGTATGAGTACGGTTAATGCATCCTCTTTAAGATCCGTTTACGATCACCGACTTCTCATACTGTCAGCCTGACGCGCCGAAATGTATGAGAAGTCGTTGTATATGATAAAATAACAAGTCGGATCGATACGGACTCGATACTCAAGGATAATAACATTAATAATATTAATACGCTCGTTGGCGGCATTCATTTTTGTATAATATCATTCCTTAACAACAAGTATTATTCAGCGAGAGAATGAGAAAGATAAAGATAACGTAAAAATAACTAGCTATTTTACGTATAGATTACTAAACGATATAAACAGGGTCTGATAGGTTTTTTTTTTAACTTAATTGAAGCTATTTGACTAAAATTATTATTATCATCGCTAAAATTATTAACATCGCTGTATACTTGCATAATTTAAACTTGCGTAAGCAAATATTTCATTAAAAATCTATACCGTTCGGAGTTAAATGAATTAGCTCTTCCGGCGAATGAAAATTTATCTCTGAACTATGTACTATTTTGAATTAAAGAAAGCTGAATTAAAGAAATTATTGATTGAATTTTATTTATCTTTTAAAGAATGTATCGATCAGTTATATATATATATGCGCATGACTGAATTTTGCAACAGCGTGCAGCTGTTGGGGGAGGGGGGGACAAATATTAAAATTTTTATATAACGCTATATTATTTGATATGCGTTTGTTAATTAAAAACAATTGGAAGCCTAATTTGTTAAGTGAGCGATGTTTCAACTCCAAAGTTCATAAGAACATTTATAATTATATATAGGTAAATTAGACTTTGCAAGTGATTATGCTTTGTCTAATGCGGTAATTACATGTGATCGACCGTGTTCTATACGTTCATAATTGATTCTGTAACTGCGAAACTGGTGTTCATAGCAACAATTCTTAAGAGAGATCCGTTTGTATATGTGCGCGTGTATGCGTGTACGCATAAACACGCTCCGTAAATGTACTTAATTCATAAGAAGATGTGATGTTACTTTTACATGAATCTATAGACAGAATTGCTTAACTCATAAGGAAGCTTTTACTTTTAAGACCAAGCTGTGTTATATCCTCTCTTGAATTAATTGGAAATTGAAATCGATATTATTTCGATGGATTAAATTCTCGACGCTATACCGTAGTAAGAAACGGTTGAATGAAATTTAATTGAATGAAACAATAAAAAGAATAAGATATGGCCTAATAAGAGTCAACGCGAATGTAAGTTGAATGAGATTTGTTTCGTAAAACTGGGTACGTTTTGTAAAAGGAAAATTCACTCTTAATTTTGAGTAACAATAAATTCACAATTAAAGTATATGAAGATTGACACATTTTACTTGTTAAAAAAAAAGGGAAAAGAAAAAAAAGGACTTCACAGAGACTTCAGCTTTGTGCAGAGTGTCTGTAGTATTTAAATCCACTGAAATGTCAATTACAATTTCCGAATTTTTAATCGATTATAAGCCATGTCGCGCGATTCGCTTTGTTGTGCCTAGTCGCTGCGCAGAAATCGCTACGAATTTGCGTGCGAGCGCGGCGAGCGTTTAATTCGTATTAATCTGGACTTGTTAATTTCGTTTGTACTCCGTTGTGTCTATATGCCTCTATACACATATATATATATATACACATATATTGTGATACATACCTATATATGTCGTACAAGTAGTACGTATTCCGCTTTGGTCGTAAGATTTATGTTATAATCTAAAAACAAGAAGCAAAAGAACAGATAAAGAATGAAAGCAAGAAAGCATGTAGCTTGATCGTAGAATCAGATAGTCGGCAGAAATGTTTGGATATTCGGATTCTGTAATGTGTAGATGATAAAAAAAGTAGCTATTATCCTTGTGTAGTCTCTACCGAGAGATTTAGTCGCGGTGAAGTGAATCAAATTCATAAACGCAAATTGTAACGCGATCAGCAATTTTCTACAATCTTAAGAATTCGGCAAGCGCGATGGAGAACGCATGCATACGAGGAAAGGTTTTGTGCTATTTATAACTCATTCTGAGCTACTCTGGGCAAGTGAGAACATTTAGTAATTGAGAAAATAATCAATTTAGCGAAATCAATAGCGAAATCAAACAAAACATCCACTGAGAAACATAAATAAGTTTAGAAGGGAAAATAGATATCAGTTGAGCTTAGATATCACATAATAATATTTGTAATATTTTTTCATTGCACGTTTTAGAAACTTAAATGCAATACTATTGCTTTTATTTAACAAATTGAATGACGCATGATTAACACTATAGTTTATCCACTTAGGATCAGTTGTTCCATCTTCGGATAAACTGTGTACTATGTGACAATTTATTTCATAAATAAAACAAAGAGTAAAAGTGAAGAGAATAAAAGAGTAAGAAAGCGAACTGGAGAGAGAGAGAGAGAGAGAGAGAGAGAGAGAGAGAGAGTTTATCGAAAGGTGGAACAAAGCCTTAGCACTATTAAATTAAAAAGAAATAATTATAAATGTACTGTTAAGAAAAAGAGAACCATTAAGAGAATCAAAAAACTTTTTATAAAACATACGTTAAGAAGAAAAAATTGGCGTTGAAAGGAATTCTGACTTCTATTTGAATTTCCTAAAAATGGGAACAGAACAGAATAATGAAGTTAGTTTCCAATGGAAATTAGATTCCTTCTAACTCCATTTATTTTACAGGACAAGATTGATCTACTTTTGTAAAAGGATAGTAACTTTCTTATGCTTCGAGATTCGATCATGAATGAGAATGAAGACTATCATATGAATTATCTAGCAGGGAAGATTGCTGGTATTGCCATAGAATCTTTTTCCGTATGTATGCGTGCTTGTCGTATGATTTGAGGAAGCATCATACTTCAGTAGTCATAGCTGAACACTATTTTTGATCTGTGAATGATAGGGCTGAGCGACTGTGGCCAGCTACTCAACAAATTGATTGCTCGTACTTACAATTAATACTGTAGTCATTCCCGTTAAACTCGAATGCTTCGTGTTCCATTTAACGATTAGCAGGGACGGGATGGTGGGATCGCATGTCCCCCCTCGCATGCCAAATGATACAACACATAAACAACATTCGGATTCGAACAAAGTCGAGGGCACAAGTGGTCTCGATCCGAACCTATTCGGAATATTTGATACGTCCGAGAGGCGAGACTGTTATTATTTTAACTCTTATCGCGTAAACCACATAAACTTATAATTGATATAAGATGGGGCTGCTGTATTTTTACACGGACTTTGTACAAATATAACGGAGTTCTCGCAGGGAAACCCTGCACCGGGGAAATATGTACATACCTGTATACCAATAAATACTAGACGAAATGTGGAGAAATGAAGAAGCTGCGACCGTGCAAAGAAAAAAAAATGAGCTCATACGTATATAGTAATATTATTTCAAGACACGGTTTTTAGTAAAAATATCCAGATAAAAAATATATCTTAATTTAGAAAGGACTAGTTTTCTATTAAATATATATGCCTTAAATTAAATTTAATAAAATTAATCATTACATTAGGATGAGAGTTTTAAAAACTTACAATTAAATAGACTTTCACAATTGAGAAGTTTTTGCACGGTCATAAGCTTCAATTTTTATTAGTATTATTCCGTTATCTCTTCTTTTTGATGATTCTTTTATTAAGCAGATTTTCAAATCTTAAGTAAAAATGAGATCACATTAGATGAGACATTTAATTAAATTGTATTTTTTTCATAATGCAATTGTAATAATTATACAATGTAATTATAATTACAAAGAATGTATAATTTTATTTTTTATCTTTTAAGCATTTATTGATTTTATTATTGATTTTATGTGTTTATTCATTGGAATTTTCATTAGAATTTTGCGATCTCTCACATTTATAACGCAAATTTTCAAGGAATTTTTTATTAATGTCAAGAGTATTAATTGCATTATTCTGAATAGCTTCTGATACTCGTATTAATTATCTTTTTTCTTGCGATCTTTGTTATTATCATTTTTATTGTTAGACTTTTTTGCGCTCATTGCAGTTAATTGATTTGCATTTTTATCTTGCGCAAAAATTTCGGCCTGTCGTTTTAAAATATTCATAGCGTAATTAACTCTGTTATTTGTTATAACTTCTTTTAATTCTTCTCCATATTGAATTTCTATAATATAATTATATGACTAATTTAATTTCTAACATTTTCAGAATTTTTAATAGGTATGTATATTTGAAACTATAGTATCATGAATAATTCTGTAATTCAAAATCACGTTAATGTTGGAATATAATGTAAATGTGAGCTTACTTTTTGCATATCGTGCTTTATCATCTTCTCTTTGTTTCTTAATATCTTTCTTTTGTAATTCGGTTAAATATTGTACAAACGCGGCATCGATTGCTTCATCTTTCGCTTTGCGTTCAGCTTTCTGTTTTATTTTCAAATAGATTTATGATATTTTATATATATGAATTTCTAACATAAAATCTTTTTATATAATTTTTACAAAAACGAACAATTTGAAAAATTCAAAATAAATATTTCAGAATTTTTAACTATTAATTAGTGATCTAAATTTATTATATTATTAATTCAAAACAAAAAAAAAATAAAAAATTTTGAAATTATTTTTTCATTATTTTGAGAAAAATTGGATTCAATTAACTTTGCCAGTGGATTTATAGTAAATATTTAAAAAAAATTATGATAATTGATATTACTACTTCTTTGAAGGATTCAGCAATATCGCATTGCCTCTTTGATACAGGTCTGATCGATTCTTTCATCCACTTATTCCTCTGCTCTTCTCGATACAATTCATCAATGATTTCCTGCTTTTTTTTTTCTTTGCACACATTAGCCAGTAGTTCTCTAGCTACATTATCTATCGCCGCTTCTCTTGCTGCACGAAGTTCCGTCTATATCATGAGAAACATACATTTGAAATATTTTTATTCTATAAATTTATCAATTCAAAACATACATGTATTTCCAATGAAACTCGGTTTTACCTTCGTATCGAGCTGCTTCTCGTGTCGAGCTTCCTTTTCTACAATTATGCGAGCTATCCTTTTATCTTCTTCTTTTAATGCTTCCCTATATTTCCTTTCCCATACTTTCTTAGCTGCTATAGCCGCGACCATCTCTGTTCTAAAAAAAATCGCATTGTTCTTTTTTTTTTCCCTCGTCTTTGCATCTTCCTCTTGAGTCTTCTGTATTGCTCGTTCTATTATTTTGCGATCCTGTTCTTTCTCCTCAGTTCTTCTTTGTTGAACTCGTCGCTGATTATCCGCTAATTGATTCTGCAGATCTTTGCGCCTACTTTGCTTCTTTTTTTCATCTTCAGCTCGTTGCTTCTCGAAAGTTTTATCTTCGTGCCAATGCTTTAATAGTTCCGCTTGATTTGCTTCCAAACGAACTTTTTCCTCTATTAAATGTGATTGGACTTTCTTCAAACCACAACTCGTTGGTGATAGTGCGAAAGATTTTATGTAATCGTGTTTTAACGCATGTTTTACTTCTTCATCTGTAATTCATAAAGAAATCGGTTTTGTGTACGATATCGCTAGAATGAATTAAGTTCTCCATGTAATAGATTCCGACGAATTTGGATATATTCGTAAATCTTTACTTTTACGTCGTGACAATTCAGCAGCTAGTCTATGCGTCACTTCAATCTCTTGTTGTTTCGCTTCAACAGCTTTTTGAGCATTCGATAATTCTTCCATTAAAGCGGCTTCTCGTTGCTCGGCCTGCAAACGACGTCGTGCGATTTTGTTATCGCCTCGCTTCACTATCACTGCTCGACTCGCTTCCAACACATCTTCCTTCTCATCTTTTATCCTTTTATCATTCTCCGCTTTTGTGTCCAATAAATACCATCCTCTACGGGTTTTCATCTTTACGTTTCGTCACGATGTAATTTTTTCCTGCGCTATGCTGTGCGCAATCGACGCAGCATATGCTTTGCGATAGTTGATTAATTTCAAGCAATTTGATATTACGTCTTCAATAAAAAAGTAATGCAGGTATCGAATGATGAAA
>Ga0157364_1003057_pt1 | contig 16060 bp, 9 predicted proteins | sample AttsexASBM2_FD_111476 | JGI IMG/M metagenome (GOLD analysis project Ga0157364, IMG submission 111476) | Fungus gardens microbial communities from leaf cutter ant in Ribeirão Preto, State of São Paulo, Brazil - Atta sexdens ASBM2 | ecosystem: Host-associated > Fungi > Mycelium > Unclassified ...
GAAAATTAATTAATATTTAAAGTTAAATATATATATAAAAAAACAAAATATGACAACATAAATATATATATATATATATATATATATATATATATATATATATATATATATATATATATATATATATATATATGTAGAAGAAACAAAGTGATCACAATATATAAGTTGCTGCGTACTTTTTGCGACCGTGTATTTATGTATAGGTGGATTTAGACTACCGAACTTCGTAGATTATGCTAACGAGCTTCTGTTCCGATGTCCATGGCATCTTAACGAGCCTGGCCGCATTATAAGTTCCATAGGAAAGTTCGGACTTCGTTTAGAACCGAGACCATTTTGCTCGAAACGTCACACTTACCGCTGTTCCTGTCGTCGCGCCATTAAGAGACATTATTCTGGCGTTATCGTGCCACCCACTGGTATGGTATCGTTATATCTGCGCCTCAAAACTTTTCCGCCATTAAACAGGTTGATTCGGACTTGGACAAAGTAAAGATTCTTGTCGTGCCGCATAACATGCCATTCAGTCCGGTTGGAAGGTCGAAGATAATGGAAGACGGCAATATGCTCCGATCGGTGAACGTAGCCAGAAACGGAGACAAGATTCTTATATACGGATATTACTTGATAAAATCGAGACGAAGAGACAAAGTCAAGTACAAACTCTATACGATTCTCTTGCTATCTAGATATCTAGATATCTCTTTAAGTTTTTCTCACTTTTGTGAAACGTGCGATTTCCTAATTTCCTTTATACTTAGAATCACGACAAAGAGACTTTTACTGTTCGTCGTCGTTTTACAAGCAGACAAATTATCTCAGCGAGACACTCAAGTCTTTGTACAGCATTCACTGGTTTATGATTACACATCTGGCACTTTGTTGTATCTTATACCATCCGTGTAATGAACGAAGTTACATAAGCTGCGCTATGCGGCTGGGCGTGAAAGGTTTTCCGCCTCGCCGCGAGTAAACCGGCGTTTGCTGTGCACTTTTCAAAGTAAACTTTTCGCGGCGTCAACAGCTGTCGAGAAGTCCCAGTGCGAAGTAATGAATTTCGCGAAGACAGCCTGACTTCGGCTCTTAAAGCGAGCGAGGGTCGGCAATAAATCTCACAGGGCTGCCCGGCATGCATCCAACAAATCTCGGCGGCGCGGCGCGGCAAGATTTTCCCTGCCGGCAATTCGAAAAGTGGAGTTGCGAAAAAAGCTCTCACACTCTCTTTCTCCTCGCGCGCACTCCCGAGACTCCGCACTCAATAAACCCGGATCGCACGGACGCAATTCTCTTTTCGTTTCGCTGACCGCACTCCCAAAATCTACCCTTCTTTCGGATTTTCAGTGGAGACGTGCTCTGCTAGAAAATAATTTTACAACGTTAGAGGACTGTATCGTCGATATTGCGTCGACAATGAATTCTTTCGATGCAACAATTTTGGTCTCGCATAGCTGGTGCATTTTTGAAAAGTTTTAGAAAATTCCTGCGCGCTGCATCGGTACATGCCTATATCTATACGCTTCGGTTATACGCCATGAATTTGATTAATAAATGAAAATTGCGCGCTTAAATGTACATGCGTACATATATCATTCTAACTGTTATATTAATATATTAATAATTTTTAGTTTTAATATATTTCTTTAAAATCGATGCAGGAAATACGTACAACTTGGATTTATCCTTTTTGATGTATACATAATGGTTATGCTTTTAAAACAATGCTTTGAAACAGATAAACACTGCATTATTACGTAACTGCCGATAACTACGTAACAAACGGTAATAAACAAATAATAAACGTTTGGTTGGTCATGTTAAATGACCAACGTCAAAGAGTTGCAATTATCAGTAAAAAATATAATATCATGATAAAAGAAGTATCATTTACTCGAGATCCAATTTCAACAAACGTATTTAAAATCAATTTTTCTATCTCGACAAATAATATTCGGATTTAATCTATATTTTGATTTCATTTATGAGGATATCAGAGTAACGTACGCATATGTGTGCGTACACGTACATGTGCAGGCGTGTTAAACACGTACTACAGCAATTTCTATTCGACTCAAGGAATGATCATTTTTTCGGCCACCAGCCGCACCAGCTGCGCGAGATCGCTATTTTTCACGGTTGAAGATTTCCAGACGCCGCACCCGCTCTTATCCGGTTTTATGATGAAGAAGCTTTGGCAGAGCTCGTATCGCGTTCTCATTAGAAGACATCCCACACATATCCAGACACGTGTTTATCACTTCTTATACGTCCATATTTATTGACTGTGGAGCTATTAATCCTCCAGAGCTGACGTTGAGTTTATTGGATCATTCAATTATTAATCTTTTTGTCCAACAATTTCATTTTCTTTATGTTACATCTACAAACTTGGATTATTCTTATTAAAATATACTTAATCTTTAAATTATTTGAAGGACTCTCATTCTAAAGAGCGAAAATTGAGCGTCTTAAAAAGGAGTGGCTCAGTTTTCAACTTTTAAGAGTGAGAGATTTTATTCTTCAGAGCTTTCTAGAAATTTTAAAAAGTAGTATTCATTCTTTTATGTTACATTATTTTGATTCCTTCAAATTAATTAGTGTCTTTTAACCTCATTCCTCTTCTTCTTTATAATAATAATTTTTACAATCTTTTAACTATTGTAAAATACATGTGAAATATGGATCGCTACTCACGCGACAGAGTGATCAAGTCACTTAAAATCGGCACGGAATATATTAATTAACATAAATTAAATGGTCTTATCCGACTCCGGCGTCAGTAACTAGTATTAGATTTTAGCATTAATTCTGAGAGATTAAATTTTCAACATCGAAGGTTAATCCAATTTCTCCTTTTTTGATATATTTCGTTGTCCACGTGAATGAATCTGTCTTGAAATTTTGTTCTAACTTTATATTATAGATACAGGAAATTCACAAGATATAGAAATCATAAAATAGACATTTCGGAGCTAATGAGTATTTGCTCGTCGTTGAAATGGCGGGATGATTATACTATACGAGATTGAGATTGAAAAGCATAATTGCAGTGGAGACGGCTGCAAGGATAGGCGTGTGGCGTAGCAACGGGCGATTCGTAGTCCCAAGTAAATCGACCGAATCGTAACCGCTAGGTCAGCGTCCTGACGGCGCCGTCGTCCTCCTGCTGGACTTCCATACTTACCGCGCTCCTCCCCCGCTGACGACACCTCTCGTTATCTCCCTTCTCCGTAGCGCCGGTGGCACCTCTAATTAACCGAGAATTACCTACATTGTGTTGTCCATGTCCGCCTCGCGACGCTGTTCCGCACTGTTTGCCTCCAACTGTCACTTGCAATGCTAATTGTCGCGATTATTAACTATGATATTCTGCCGTTTCGTTGCTAGACGCATGCTTTGACGGCATGCGGGTTCATCATCAAATTCAAAGTATAGGATCTTCCCCTTTGTGTGTAAGTTATAATGAAAGTTCTTTAATGAGAGAACCCAAGCGTGATTCACATTGCGAATAATTTTCGGTGAGTTGAGAGTATTTTCGTGAATTTATCACATCTTCTGATGTAAAATCATATACGATCTCATCTGATTGGAAGCTACACAATGGAGGCTGTATTTCATTGCAATTTATCAACATTGCATGCTGTATTAATAAATCTATGTGTGCCGAGTATTTTGTATATAAATATATCGATAAGTAAATATTTCAGTTCATTCTTTATAATTAATCGCGATGTATTGATGGTGTATATATACATGTTAATTTGGTACAACTAAATTTGATTGATTGCAAGTACACGTAGGAAATTAATGAAAATTACTACGTTATTACGCGGTGATAACAAAATTTTCCTTCTGTGTATGTCTAAAATCGATATGTACTTATACATGCATACGAATAACACTGCAGATATCTCGACGTAATGTACGTAGTTGGACAATAAAGCATAACTGCATTGCGTTATAAATAACCACGGACAGTGCGCGCGGGATGAGAGGAGTAAACATCGTAGCTCTTCTTAGCGCGAAATATATCGCTTATACAGTTATAACTTGCGCATAAACGCTTCGACGGTTTTGTAATTTGTGAAGCCGAGAGTTGGGTTTAAGAGTTATGTCTGCCGTTGTGTATTGCACCAGTAAGTGCTGGGGCGCTGAAATTGCCGCGTAAAGGATTTAATCCTGTTTCGGATCGACTACATTAACGGGCGTGGCTGTCTTCGCTCTTTATCATACACTCGATTCTCTTTATTAAGGCGTGCTTTATCGCGTGACTTTATCGCTAGAGCGCTTTACGTGCCTAAAGTGGCGTCTGCAATGAGATTTTAAGACGTGTTAAACTTAAGTTTTAAGTCTTAGCCGTAAAAAAATTTACCCTAGTTGATTATTTAATCCTAGTTGATTATTTTTCTCATATTCGACTGCGATTGATCAATTTTCTACAACTTAAAACCTTACGACTGTCTATAACTTCTGTTGTAGTTCCTTAAGTCCCTCCTTAAGTTTCGTGCCTTAAATCTCATTGTATTACTTGCCTACAGGGATATCAATAATGAAATTTTAAGGTGTAAAACTTAAATTTTAAATGTTAAGCCGTAAAAAGATTGATCATAGTCGATTATTCTCCTTATATTCGTCTGTGACTGATTAATTTCTTATGACTTAAAGTTTCACACTTTAAAATTTCATTGTAGACACTGTATGTGACGTGAGTCAAATAAAACGTGCGGCTGTATTTATACTTGCCTAAAAAATTATAGCGTAAGATGACAATTAATTTGCGACTATTAAAGCGTACTAAATTCATTTTTGTCAAAACATTACATCTTCTTCTTGACAACTAGTAATATTTTCGTGTATAACACGATAACTGAGACAAGAACACCGTTTTCACATTGTGGTTTTAATATTTTGTCATGAGGATAAAATTTTCGTTGATGTGTTAGCTTTTAATCAAAACGGGCGCAGGTGGTTCGAAGAATGTTCCGGCGGATGGAATATTATTATGCAAGCATAAGGTGTGGATACGTTGAGCGCATTAGCGGGAACTGCTTGCTGCCTCTCGTTAACTGTGCCCGTACTACTCTTTATTAACGCACGCTTTACCACCGGTATTTACGAAGGTTGTCCTTTCGCCTTAGTTCGAAATATTACGCAATCCCGTTGAGAAATGGCGAGGTGAAAATTATTTATACCCGACAACGCCATCCCGACGTACTCGAGGAATAATGCGTTCGGGGGCGTTTTTAGGTACTTGCAGAGCGCATCGTCCTGCGAATTGATATATTACGCTGAATCGTTTTACCGCTCGGGTTTTATCTATGGTAGCGCGCCGCAAAACATTTCCTGGCATTAATACAACCCTCGAACGAAGAGTCATCTCCGACCTCGCGGTGGGCAACCAGTATATGGATTCGTATTTCTAACGTTATGATTTCTTAAATTGTAGCGACGTACGCGTTTATAAATTTTATTAATCCTTAAAGGGACTCGGAGAGAAGATTCTGTGGAACTAGGAAAATATAATATTTATGTTACGATATATCTCATTTTACAATTTAATTAGCAGTTTATATTTTTCTTGCAGAAGAAAAATATATCGAGTTGAACTTGACGTAACTTTCAAATAGTGTAGATATCGTATAATTCTTCAAACATTTGAACTTGTTATTTATAATCGCAGTTATAATCAAAAATATACAAAAAAGTTAAAAAAAAGTTTATGCAAAGTTTTATATATTTATCAAATGATTATTCAAGTAGCAAAGTATGTAATGTCAAATAATGTCAAACAAGTAAATAACGTCTGCTTGTGAGATCTTGAGTAACATAGATATTTTAAAAAACTAAATTCTAGAATGTTATTTAGATCGTATTAAATATCAAAAAGATCTCTGCATCAAAATATTTTTTATCTTGATTGGTTGAAGTCACTCTGTTGGCTGTCTGAGAAAATTTATCTATGGAAAGATGCGCGGTTGCGTTCTCGAAACGATTTAAAGCTTACATTAAGGCCAAAGCTGACATTTTTTAACATTATTTATTATTTTTGATATTTACCAAATTATAATTAAGAGTCCAGAGCTTGTTTTCTATAATACGTTACTAATTATATTATTTGATAAACACAAGAAAATTTTGGCTAAATTTTGTTGTCACTCTATATTTTTGAGATTTTTATAAATTCTTCTAACAAAGGAAGTTCGGCAAGTATAAAATTCAAAAGAATCTAAAAAACTTTGCATTAGTTTACAGTAGATGAACCTAACAATTTTTTTTCCTTGCTTATAATTTAATTTTAGAGGAACAGAATTCTCTTGAATAAAATTGGTCCACATTGGTACATTTCTAAATGAATATCTCGGCAACAATGAGAAATAAATGTTTTTAACAAAAGTTTCTCGGTTTCGACAGCACTTTACAATAACTGCGCGACTAGATTAAAAAAAATGTTAAATTTTTTATTTTTTTAATTTTACACTTGCTAAACTTTTCTTGCAAATAATAAAAATTTTTTATTCTTTTTGAGATTAGTCAATGAGATAAAATTGTGATCGAAATATTTAATTTTTTCTCATTTGCAAGAAATAGTTTAAACTGCAAAAAATTAGTTAAGATAAGATAAATTTTTTCTGACTTCAATAAAATCCGAAATGAAAGATATTGAGATGTTTGTCGATTGTCAATTTGCATGCTTAAATTGTGCACACAATTCTCTGTCTCTTCTAACGAATCAAATCAACTCGCCAGTACAGGAATTTTCCGACTCGACGTAAATCGCGCTCGTTACTCTCGGCGTGCGGGCGATACGTACGTGATTAAAGCCACCCGCGATCTCACGTGAGGGGGACCGCATTTTGGCCGTTTATCTCGACGTGTCGTTTAAAGCCGTGAAACCGGCTTAGGGCGCCGCCGCGGTGCTTTACGGTGGAAGATAAAGGGGGTGGCGCGTACATGTTTTGCGTCGGTGCGGGACGTCGAGTAATCATGTCGCACTGCTACTCTCGTCACTCTTCCACCGTCTGCACACCCTCCCTCTGTCGCGTTTCCCTTCATCCTGCGCATCCATTTCCCGGCATTTCCCACCCCCGTGCGCGTTCACCACCGAGAGTCTATCCTCGTTCTCTCGATCCGCGCGCGACGCGGCACGGCGCAGTGCGGCGCGTCGAAAGATTATGCTTTTATCTCCGACGTCGAGCCATCCTTTGGACACTGTCACAAAGGCGTAATCAACGACGTGTTACATGCGGTAATGGGCGAAAGGAAGAAGGAAGTGACCGCCACTTTCAGGCCCGTTTCACAAAACGGCGACAAAAACGATGTCAGACCATTATCCCAGAGAACCGGCACGGGCAGACTAACGGTATCATGGATGAGAGCTTCAAACGTGAGTGCTATATATATGATTTCTTGTCTAAGCGCGTCTCTCCAGCGCGCGTTTTCTATCCTATTAAATGTGCTCAAACTGAAGGTTTACGCGCGACGTGCTTTTATGTTTTCTTTTCCGGGGAAAGTTTGCGTCTTGTGTATCTAGTTTAAGCACTGAAAGAAAAGATTGGCCGTTACAATTAGATGGTAAAATATGGCACAGCATTTTTAATTGATTGCTGCCCATTAAAAACCCATTAAAAATGCTGTGCCACATTAAACCAATCTCTTCTTTCAATGTGCACAAGTTCGTCATACACGTATATATTTGTATATATTATTTGAGGCTAAATAATAATTCCTCCTGATGATGGAGAAACATGATATTTGGAATAAGTATTGAAATCGCTATAATTTTTTTTAGTACAATTTATGATGCTTACAGCGAATAAAACGTAAAAGTTATTTTTGTACGTTTAGAGAGAGCACCGCCTTCCAACCTTTTCAGACGATGAAAGATATTCAAATAGTCAGAAAAATATTCACGGAATATACTTTTTTTTGTACGGTGTACATCGAGACATCGATTGTAAAGTATTATACCGAAATTATGCAGAGGGTAAAACGCCGATTTGAAAACGTTTCGTTCACTTTACATTCCGTATAATTAATATAACCGTCAATGCTGCGTGAAGTTCGCGATTTCGCAATACGTACGAGAGAACAAGCTCGACCGTTCTAGGATCACGTATGCACGATCGCGGTACTTGCATCATGAATAATTTCATTCTCGTTTGCATGCAACGAGTGAGGTTTCATAAATTATATCAGCGCACTTTTCTCTCTTTATATGGCATGGCGTAACGCGTTCGCGTTTATATGCATCATCGTGGCAACATGTGTCTACCGAAGGTACTAAAACCCATGCCCATTAAAATGGACGTGCCAGCTAAAAGGGTTCCCCGGGAGCTGCTGCTTTCTCCTACCTTCCATCTCCGCCTTCCGGTCCGCTAAGAGACGAATGCAGCATCCCTCCTGAAAAATGCATTCGTTTCTTCGCACACACTCGCGCGCACGTACGTCCGCATTGCGTTCTGCCGTCTTCGCGGAATCCTATTCGATTCATTCGTGTACACGTATACTTTTCTTTGCGGAAGAACATGCGCAATGGATATACCTGGCGGATGTCTAGATGTCTTCAACTTTGTGCACGAGTAACAATGCAAAAAAAACGTTATTCACGATTCTCGAAAAAATGATTAAAAATAATGTTAACTATCTGTCATAACATCTCTCGTATCTCTTATCTCAGTTAAAGTTGAAGATTATATAAAACAGTTTTGTTCTAATAAGATACACTGAAAGAAAAGATTGTCTGCTGCAGAAAATTTGATGGTAAAATATGGCATAACGTTTTTAATTGGCTGCAGCAGTCAATTTTTAATTGCATTAGACTACACGCAGAAAAAAGATTAGTCAACGCAACTAAAATAGAGCTGTGGCAGTGTTTAAACGTGTCCTTATAATAGAGAGAGTTCATGTCGTTGCTGTTAAAACTCAATTTATTAATTGCTAAAATTTAGATGCTGCAGCGAAAAATATTCTCTGCTAGAGTAAAATGGCAATTGGCAGCGTTCTAGAAACAATTAATTGCGAATGGAATGTTCGGTTACTCGACTAAGATAGTGACGAGTAGCTGCCACTTACTTAGCTACTTATGTTAAGCACGCTTTTAATTTTAATTAATAAAGTTGGATATCGGAAATAAATGTATTTTATCTTCAATAGTCAACTTTTATCAATAATAGCAAAGTTTGAACCAGCAACTCATATTTAGCTGGTATTACTAAGTTCTTTTTTGCGTGTATGATCAATGTCAATATAGAATTTCGATAGGCTAAAGCAATCAAAAATTGGCTGCTGCAACCAATTAAAAATGCTATGCCGTATTTTACTGTTTAATTTGCTGCAGCAGCCAATTTTTTTTTTTAGTGTAGATGCGTGAAAAGAACGATTTCAACTTTGTTGAAATATCTGAAAAGTTAAGTACACTGAAAGAAAAGATTGGTTGAATATGGCATAGCATTTTTAATTAGTTGTAGCAGTCAATTTTTGATTGCGTTAATCAAAATCTTGTATTGACATTGCGGATAAGCACACAACCAAAAATTGGTTGCAACAACCAATTAAAAATACTATGCCATATTTTACCATCTAATTTGTTGTAACAGATAATTTTTTCTTTCAGTGTAGATACGGATCTGAAAGTAATTTTTGTTGGACAATCAAGATAATTACATGGAACGCTTAAGCATAATGAGTAAAAAATTTTGCTGCAAAAAATTTTGACATTCTAACAACCCCAGCTTGAGCATCCTATCTAATTATTTTAATGATCTAACAAAATTATTTTCAGATCTATATGTAGTCATATTTTAAATACGTTAGCAAAACAATTCTATCCTACATAGTAAAAAAACATTTTGTATTTGTGTTAGAAACGGATCAATTCAGACCCTTGTTAAAATTTCATGCTGAATTTTTAATACATATATATGAATGTTAATTTAATATAATGTGATTGTGTCACTTGAATGTTTTGTGAAATTGGTATTCAACGTTTTTTTCTTAGTATTAAAATGACACAATTTATGAGTAAGTCAACAACAACATAAAAATAAAACTTTTCAAAGCATGAATTTTAAAATAAATGAATAAAATATGCTAATTTATAATAACATGTTATAAATGTTAAATTTATTGAAACATTAATTTGACATATTAAATGTTAATTTTAATGAAGAAGTATATTGTGTTAATTTTATACATAATATTTTATATGTTACTTTTTAATAATATATTGTGTTTATACATTTTGTGTTTGATATCAAGTTTGAATGTACCATTAGGGGGACATGTAAAATGTGAGACATTAAATTTACCACAAATTTTCCAACTGTGTATGTCGCAAAATGCAGATCGTATATAAATATGCATAACTATCTTTCGAAGCAAAACGGAATATTATTGAGAATATCGATCTATAAGTAAATATCTGCATCTATATATATGTACATATATATCCTTCTCGATTAATATTATATCTAAAACTGTTGAATAAATCGATCAGTAATATGCAAAACTAGAATTAATAGCATTTAATGCAAAATTAGATTTAATTGCATTTGATATTTATGATTATAAATTGTAATGCATATTGAATAAATTATAAGCACTTATACATTACGATACACATATAGGGCATATTGTTTTTATCTTTAGATATCTATTAATCTGCTGTTTTTGTAATGCAAATTATTGAATCGCTTAAGCTATTACAATCTAATAAATATAATTATTAAATAGGGCAATATGTTGTTGCAATTATTAACGAATACGGAGCGGAATAGCTGTATACGGTTATTATACATTTAACGATGTAAATGCGGCTCTTTGATAAAATGAGAGACTGCAAATAGGATCGCGGAATCTATATTCTGTTTATAATCGCGATATCAGCTGTTACCACTAATATAATAAACATGTATAAAAGAATTTAATTTTCGCTCCATTTCACGATCAGCGTTGGTGATAGCCAAATTGCGATATCCGCGCCTTGTGTCAAACGGCACACTGGCCGGTCTAATTACAGGATTAAATTTGCCGTGAATTTCCATCTCGCGAAAATTCACGCCGCGTCCGTGATTTTTGATTACGACCCGGTACCATGCGATAACGCTCGCAAAACGGGCAGGATGCGACGCTACGCAGGTGAAATCGTTCGAAAGAATTTATTTCACCTGCACGAGTGCACACTCGCGGCTGGTTCTGCATTTATCCTGGCGATCGTAACCGGAGTACGATAATCGTGTCCTATAATAACAATTGTATTGTCTCGTGTGTAATGGTATTTCAATTATTTGTTGAATTTGCAGCATCACCACCTGCACCAATTCGCTATCTCATCGACTGCTCCGATATAATTCAGTGCAAATGTATTTAGAAAAAAAAAAAAACGTATAATATATGTATAGTCATGGATCAGTCCAGCAATTTTTTTCTATTCACGTATCTATCTGTGCGCGTTTTTAACGTAACCGGGGCGTCTGGTCGTTTTATTTTATACCCGAAAATTCCACGCGCTGCACTATCGTTCGAGCGAAATACAATTATGAGATGCTTCAATGCGTACCGATGTTTAGTCCGATATTGATTCGACGCAGCCGTTCAATCAATTCGTAATTTTGCGAATGGCTTTCGCATGAATTACTCTCCATGTATATCGCAATTCTAAGAATTCTTTTGGAATCTTTGTGCGGTAATGAAAAATATCTCATGTATTCAATGAATTATTTTCGAAATAGTTTCCTCAATGTGTCTAACATGTCCGTTCGAAAGAAATGGCCGAGGTCAAAGCTGCTGACAGCGAAGTCGGGTAAGGTCTTTTTGCGACTACATCCGACACGAGTTTCGTGTGTTTTCATCCATGGTGTCGGTTCGTAGAATGAGAATGGAGCACCGGGTGGAGTAAGACGCGAATTGGTTTTCCCGGCTCATTTTTCACGCGAACGTCCGCTGGAAAATAGAGTGTCGCCACGTGAGCCGACCGCAATGTCGCGCACAATACTACACGTTCGCTATTTTGGCAAGTCACCCGTTTCAATCAAGCCTAGACGTGAAAAGTGCGCTGCGAGTGGTCGTCGCCGGTTTTCCTGGTTGCGAAAACGATGGCGGATGACTACGGTTAACACGAGACAGGACGTTGCGTGGCTCTTTATATGAAAAAGGCGAGGAAGACGCGAATGGGAAAGCGATGCGAAAAAATCTGTGATCTCGTTGAGCCGTACATCTGTCACTCTTGAATGTCCGTTGTCAGGAGCAAGCGAAAAAGCGAAGATTTCGGTTCTTGCTCTATTAAGAAATAACAGTCAGTTCGGGACAAATGGAAGCGGGAAAGTTTTAGCCCTTCCTTTGTATGCAAAGTACTTAACGATTATAAGAAATGTTTTCTTTGCCAATTATATATTTGCCATATTTCTATTATATCTTCTGCGTCAATTAACGCGCAGTAAATACGGTTACGAAGCGAATGTTGCCTCAAATATTATTCTCTCACTCATGTCGATATTGTTCCATAACAGAGTCATTCCGTATTTTAATCAAGTTGAAACAAATTTCAAAAGCTTCCTTCATGTTTACGTTGGAAATAATAATGTATTAAAAAGCCTTTATACACGCAGCAGGTAAATGCATCAGGTAAATTTGTATTGCGAGAGAAAACAGTGTTACATGAGAAATAGCATTGTCTAAAAACACTTAAATAACGTTTCACGCAGAAACAAGCGAACCGTTATTTTTGCTACGCCTTTCCTGGACACGCAAGCACGATTTATGGTCGATTCATTTCCGCGCTAGAGAGAGTCCGAAGAGTGATCTCGGCGGGTATAATTAGCCGTCTATATCGTCGCCGCGCCGGGGCGTTGATCATCTTCGGGCGGTCGACAAGGAGGATTTTTCTGAGGGATATAGCGACCGAGCGAATAATGCGACTCCGAGGAATCGTATACCTTGGTGGGAATTGTTTCCACGGTCCGTAGCGAGCCGCTCCGCCCATCGCGATTCTTGGCAAGCATTGTTGATGAGAATGAACGATGAAATGGCTCGCCGTGGTCTGGCGGTCTCTAGTCGTAGTATGGAGTCGTGCGGTTGATGAATTGGCGCTGCGCAGACCCTGTGCCCCATGTCCTCCCCTTCGCCACCCATCTCCACCCAGGTTTTCCCAATCCCATCGCCGGTCCCTCCTCAAAACCCTCTCCATCCTGCCGCTCTCGTTTCTCTCCTTCCCGCTCTCTTTCTTTCCCACCCTTTTCAGAGACCGTCGCTATTATATCTATTCTTCTCTACCATTATAACTCTTCCGGGAATGTCCGCAGCTTCTCTCGCCGCGTCGGTCCGGGCCTCACCCTGAGTTATCCCTCTTTTATAATTGTTTTCCACGATATCTCTCGATTCTTTTTACTGCAGTCGTCTTTACGCGACCACCAACGTGGTCGAAGTTACCTCCACATCTAATACGACAAACGAGCATGGGTATCCGCGTGGGGATAAATCCCTCCAAGAGGGATTGAAACGTGTTGGTTGAGCTTAATCCTTTACAGTACTAATGCGTCAGGATGCACAAAGACGTTAAATCCGCGATGAAATCTCTCTTTAGACAATTTACACTTTACACACTATACGGTACATACGGTTGACGTACTGAGAAGAAGAAAACACGTTCTTTCTTATCTACTGAATGTAGATTACATTAATAATACAAAGCATTAATGAATTGAAAATTGTTTTATTTCCTTATCGTGTCAATTTTCCAGGTTTACGTGTAACGTTGTGTTAACCGCTGAAGCGGATTAATACACAACCCGTCATTACATCTTAATCGCGTACAACCAGTGTATTTAGATGCGATCTTTCGTTTTTGTTTAGCATTGCATTTCAGGAAGCGACACTTTAATTAACTTCTGTCGATACGCGACAGCGCATGCGTTCTTGTAAATAACGGTAATGCTGATCCGAGTAATATCTGGCCGTATTCTCGTATCGTATATAATGCCAGTTCGTAGATTATTTGCCTCCTCGCTCGAGCGTTCGCTGTGTGAAACACGAGGAAATACCGCGAGAACGAATTATTTGGCGCACAAATCAACGCGATAGAAGATACCGGTAACGAAACCCATTACCCAAGTGCATTATTCGTTTCTCGCTGGAAATAACTGTTCTCTAATTCATGCGAAATTCTTTACTGCTGAATATTGAATGTACTATTAACGAGTAATGCATGAATTATTTTTATAATAATTACAACATAGATTATATCACCTTTTTTATCTCAAAAAGTAATACAATTTTAAAAATGTCATTTTCGAATTATTACCGTGAAAGAATTAAACATTGCTCTATTAATTATTAAAAATGAATTAATTTATTTCTATAAAAAAATTATTAAAATTCAATTATCATTAACTCAAAAGGGGCGATTAAAAAAAATATTAAAACTATTATAAAGGGTTTTAAGGCTCGTGAAATGAAAATAACAAAAATAGTATAATGATAATATTAAAAATATATTTTTTTATTGATATTATTTGATGAGTCAATAATTTTTTTTGTTAAAAATAGCTTTTCTTCTTATTTCAGAAATTCAATTTTTTTAATTCTGTCACTTTTGAAATAAGAGGAGAGAGAAGCAATATATATATTACATATAATAATATATATTATATAAACATATATAATATTATACAATATATATCGTTATATATATATAATTATAACGATAAAATCATAATTCTCCACAAATTATGCAAAAAAAAAAGATATGAAGACTAACTTTGCATAATTTATTCATCGGTTAAATCCTTCGAAAATGTTTCTTTGCCTCAAGCAAAGAACCATTGAAAAAAATAAAATATAATCTCATTAATATTAAATTATTTTTCGACAGACAAAAACTACGAGCTTAAAACTAACACAGTCATTTTAATATGTCAAACGTTACTGTACATCAATTTTTCATTTATTCGTGACTATTTTATATTGTATCCTCTTCGTTAAAAATGTGTTGTACACAAAATATATATTCTTATTTCCATTCTCGTTCAATGTAACAATGTTAAAAAAAAAATTTTTTGTAATCTATAAAAGAAGAATTAAAAAATTTTTTTCTTATTATGTCTAGTACTATTATTACACACAATTGTAGTATTATTATATATTGTCTGGCATGTATTTTTTGTTATCAAAGTTTTGTTTTTCAGAAAATAAGGGTAAATAAATACTGTTTCGAAAAAAATTCGTGGTGGATATGATAACGGTTTTGGTTGCTGTGACTTTCGCGTGGTATAGTCTGGCACATGTTTTACCTCACTTGACACGTACATACACATGCGCGACCACGTTCATTACACGATGTCAAACTTGGCGCGATGACACGTTGCGATAAGTTCTGACAAATATTCACGCGCCCCCTCAGTGCACAGTATGTATACGTGGCCATAGCCGTGATCCAAATACCACGTCAAACCAGCATCACAAGTCGTTAACGCTTCGGTGAAGGTGTTCACTAATTAAAACGTTCCCCCCCCGTATTTCGCGAGACATTAATTTTGCGCGGCAGCTAAGCGTGAAAATTATTTGTTAAAACTCCGTTCACATTGTGGACGGGGAGATACGCATCTATCCCGTAACTGCTATAACACATGAATACATCTCAAAAGATTTACCTAATATACAACGACACGATGAGGTGCTAGCAATAGTTAGTCCAAATTTATGATAACGGTAGAACTCATTTCTCTCTGCATGTAATTAAATGTTTTAACTCTTTTTAATTGAAATTTAGAGTTGGATGTAAAGTTTCGTATACGAAATGGCCCGAGTTTCATTATACTTTTTCTTACTTTTGGCCTTCCTAGAAACTTCCAGTTAATTATCACGCGTGCGAATTCTACCGGCTGCGCATCAAATATCATAGAACAATTATTTACTAATTATACTAACTTTCACGACGTCAGTCCGAGAAGTACAGACAAATACGTATTGTGTGATTTTTCTTATATAATATTTTACAATATAGTAATATTTTTATCATTTTATTATAAGAAATACATGTGTTATATGTTATATGTTACATGTTACACGA
>Ga0157364_1003058_pt1 | contig 16056 bp, 16 predicted proteins | sample AttsexASBM2_FD_111476 | JGI IMG/M metagenome (GOLD analysis project Ga0157364, IMG submission 111476) | Fungus gardens microbial communities from leaf cutter ant in Ribeirão Preto, State of São Paulo, Brazil - Atta sexdens ASBM2 | ecosystem: Host-associated > Fungi > Mycelium > Unclassified ...
CTTCCATTAACAGTCTCCCTTCATAACTACTACTCCTTGCCACTCTTTTCAACATCTGAATATATTCATCCATAGTTCATTGTTCTTGCTCAACTTCCTTTAATTCTGCTACTTTCTTCAACTCTTCAACTCTCCCTCCAAACTTTTTCTTTATTTCTTCTAAAAACTCCCCTACTGTTTCAAACTCCAATATTCTTATCTCTAAATCTTCTATTACAATTTCTTTCCAAACATCAGCTACTCCTCCTTGTACATATGTCAACACCTACTACACCTGTTTTTCTACTGTCATTTCTCTCATTCTCATTCTCAAATATAACTTGCATGCCATCACAAATCCTCTTACTTTGCTAGCTTTCCCATTAAACAAATATGGTGTTGCTATTTCTGCCTGAGATTTATAATTGGATTTTGGCTTAGCTTCTCTTCTCTGAGCTATCAGTGCTAATAAGGTAGCTATCTACTCTTATTGTTATTTGATTTTGAGGAAGGGGCCAATACCAGTTCTATTTTTTTACCTAGTTATAATGAAAATTTTGAACAAATTATCAAATTCTACTAACAACTCTTCAAACATCTCTGTAAGTGCTAGTAGTACTCTTCTTATCCACCTCATACTGTCTACTAACTACTTATTCTACTGCCCTACTAACTACTACTCTAATCAAACTGTTTTACTAATATCTCTAAGCAAAGAATCCCTAATCTAGAAACTCCTTAATAGACAATGCCATGACTTTTTATGGACTGATCATAAGAAGACCAGCAGTACAAGTTTTTTACTCAAAATATACATGTACTTTACTAAACACTACTCACTTAAATAATAAGTTATATCTAAATAGTGGCCTGGGTTTGGTCACTACTATTCACAATTGTCCATACTGAGCAACTAGCTCCCTTTTACATCTGTAATCTGGCTTCTAAATCAAGAGTAGCTAACAATCACATTAACTATCAGTTAAGAATAGTAAAAGAAATAGAAATAGAAAGGGCCCTAGGCTGAGCAGTCTCAAAGATGGATATTGAGTTCTAATATTATGACTTAAGTCCTCAAGTAAAAACAAAAGACAACTCTTATATTGAGTGATATAAGAGAACTCCAAGTACAAACTAATCTACCTTATATACTACAGACCATAGTCTATGTACATACTATAACTAGCCTACCATAAAGTCTATGTACACTCTATGAGACCAATATGCTATTGCTATACTATATAATATCATCTGTTCCAGAAGAATCTTTTATGTTTTTCTCTGTATCATATGATTGTATAACCTGTAACTGTGATATATGTGACCATCCTGTGACAATTTTCACACCTCTGTTACATGTGGCATCACATCACACTCTTTACCTAAGTCTAAAATAAAGAAAAGTAAAATTAAAAGTAAAAGTAAAAACCAAAAATAAAAGAAAAGAAAAAACAGACAAGAAAAATAAAAGAGAGAAATAAAAACCAAGTCCATTGTTCACAACTCTGACAGTCTGCTATTGGTGTTGTCATTAGTGATAATAACTACCAAAATTCCATTATTTAATCTTTATCTTGTTAGTTAGCTACTTTTGCTTCTAATCAGCTTACTGCTGTTTATCTTGCTTGCTGACTATGATGTTGAATCTGAACTTCTAATTATCTTTATATATCATGAGTTTAATCAAACTCATCTGAGTGGAATAAATAGCTTGTGATATAATAGTGATGATATATTAGTATTTAAAACTGGAGAAAAAGAAAAGAGCAAAGAAAAGTGAAAGGATAAGGGAAATAAAAGAAAGAAAGGGCCTTGCTGGATTTGCAGTAGTGATCACTGGAAAAAGAAGTGTCCTTATGAAAGAAAGAAGAAAGATGAGAAAGATAGTAGTAGTAGTAATGTTAAATCATTAGGTATTAGTGTGAATACTGTGGAGGAAGACAAAGACTATGCCTTCATGATAGAGGAGGTCTTGGATGATGAGAATAACATAAGCCAATTTGAGCCTGAGAAAACTCTAAATAAATCTTGGTTTAAAAGAGAGTTTGTGAAGAAGTTGGAGAACTGATTGGATATTAAAGAACTCACTACTAAAGAAATTGTTAGTGTTGTTGAACCAACTACCACTTGAATTGAATTTTTTGATTTAGGTATACCAGGCATAATTCATACCAGAAGGCAAAAGCCTATGAGGTTAGCTCAGAAATGCATAAAGTGTAGAAACTCTATACAATAAGCTTGATAATGTGAACTTGTCAGAACAACCTTGACTTCAGCTTATATGTTATGCCATCTATCTACCACATGGTTGCAACTTCAGATGAGTGGATGAAGTCTGAGATAGAAGTAAGTGCTGATTTGGTATATTGCTGTTAAACATGGGAGATCAAGTCCAATAAAAGTTATCTTTGTTGATTATCAGACTAGCAAGTTACAGTATAACTATTAGTCTTATATATAAGTTAGATATTTCAGAGATGTTCAGAATTTCAGTGTACTACTCCAAACAGAGGTTTCAATGGTGAGATATTGACAGGGGTTAGATAGGAGAACTCTACCATGGAAGACTGAGTTCAATAGAAGTATCCCTGTCATGGAAGACTAGATATCCAAGTTATTGTATTACTACCACAGGAACATGTTGTAAGAAGGATGGCCATTATGAAAAACAGGCTTGTCTCTAAGATGTTATAATAACAACACCACTATAGAGACATATCTTTGGAATGAATGAACTTGACATATGACAAGATGCTACTACTTACATCACTCTCTATTAAGATAACTTTTCTATTCTCCAATCTATTATACCAAAGATTCTATGAGCTGCAAACAAACAAAGTTTCAGTGTAGTAGGTAAAAGAAAACTTGTTTTGAACCTACTTAATATTATTACATTCTCTAAGCTTCATCTCAGTGAAGTTTTATATTCTTCTGAAGCTAGATATACCCTTATTCCAATTGAGCAACTTGATGATGCTAGTTTCTCAATTACATTTGCAAACATAAAGTGTATCATTCATGATACAGATAGTTCTTGAGTTGCTGAAGTTTCCTGGAATGAAAAAGGACTATATAAATTAGTCAGAGAGATAGAGAAGGTAAATATAGTTAATCAACTACTTACTCTAAATATATTATATTGGCATTTAGGTTACATTTTACCTAGTGCTGCTCAGAAACTCATTTATAATAGTCTAGTCACTGGTTTAAAGTTAGAAGAGAGTAAGGAGACCAATATGTTTTGTAAATCATATGTCTTTGATAAGATGATCTAGATTCCAATTTTTGTAAGAATTTATTGATGACTATTCATGGTAGACTCATATTGATTTTCTTGTAAGCAAATCAGAAGTTCTGAGATCATACAAAGCTTTTGACATAATATATGAGATACAATATAGTATTCACATCAAGGCTCTTCACTTAGATAGAGGAGGAGAATACACATCTACAGAATTCCAGTCATATCTAAAGTCTTGAGAAATAAAGCAAAAACTCACTATACATAATATTCCTTAACACAATGATATTGTTAAATATTAAAACTATACTATTGTTGAATATGCTCAAACATTATTCTATACTAGCTATCTCCCAAAGTTATTATGAGTATATACAGTATCTCCAGTATTATCAGACTACCCTTCCTACAGTCATATTCCATTCTATTTTTTTGCAATAGCCTAAGGTTTGGGCCATGTACTCACTATAATAATATATTTCTATTTTCCTCTAGGTCCCTGACTAGAACCACTTCTTGGTTGACTCTGGGTCTACTAATTTCTCTGTAGGCTCTGAATTCCCTCATACTCTCTTCCTTGGCATCTTTGCCATCTTCAATATTAAACACTGTTTTTTTAGGTGATTTTTCACACTAACATTCTAGAAGCTGTTACTATGCCTATTCTGATAAATGCATGAATCTGGACTTTCATATCATTCTGCAGACTTGCCTTTAGTCTTAGATATTTGGCCTGTCCAACTTAAAATTCATTTGATTTGCTGGGATTCAGGCCTAACACTTTTCCATCCATCTTTGCAGGAGTTTTTTGCTTTATTTTTGTGCTGCAGCCAATACACTATTAGTCACTTAGTCAAACTTTGACTTTCTCTCTACTTCACCATCTTCTTGGATTTTCATATCTATCTTATTTCTAGACTTTTAAGTCAAGAAATCTCCAAGCATTTAAAATCGCTATCCAGCACACTGGTCCCATCCATGTGTTGTATCTGTTAGGCTGACAATACTTCTATCCTGCTCCATTCAACATTCTGTGTTCAGCATTCTGTAGGAATACAAACTCCAAAAATCTCTGGAGTTTTTGCAATTTTTGCTATTCCTCTTTTACTAAATACTAGGAATTCTCTGTTACTTGAACAAAGTGGTGGATAGAGTCCCAATTCTGTTTTTATATCCTTAAAAATGTTGGTCCTCTTATCCAACCAAAACTCTGACAATCTCTGCAGTTGTTGAGTGTCTTCTGAAATATATTCTTAATTCCATTTATATTGTACTCTGGGATTTGTATACCTGTTCTTCTTGGGTTTCCATATCCAAAACACAATTTGTTGGGCTCTCATACCCAATTGATTTTCTAGGTCACTCATTAACAGATACTACAAACTACAAACCTCTTTTCAGTCAACAAACTCTGAAAACTCTGTGAAATTTCAGACTTTTTTTGTTTTGTCAAACTCTTTGTTCTTGGTCATCTCCTTCTAACCCACTTCTTCTGTGCTTATACTCTACCTATCTTCCAAAGTCTATATTAAATTCTATAGAACTTTGAGGGCTCAGTTCTAAGGGAGTATACTATCATATTACAAACTCCAAAACATATCTGAAATATGTCTGACTTCAATACAACATCAAATCCCCATGGTTATTTGGCTTTATTTGTGCCCAAAACTCCATTGGTGGTTTGATACTTTATAATGAACTTAATCCCATCAAATTTCCTCAGTTATTTGGCTTTATTTGAGTTAAAATTCACAGTTATCATAATCTGTTTTTGTTGCCTAATTATCTCTTTCAAACTTCACAAAATTACTCAGACTTTATGTGAAGGTTTTTCCTTTCTAATCTAAACTCTTATTTAGTATAAAACACTCACTTGGAGATCTGTTTTAATTACTCCTTTTGCTACTTTATGTATTTAAGGCTGGTGATTACTTTGTAATAGCTATTCTAGTAATCAACTAAAGTTGATGCTAAATCTCTGGTGTCAATGGTGATGTGCTTTACTCCTTTCCTTATAACTCCTTATAAGGCCATCCTCTGAAATTGTGACCATATGGCTTGTAGGAGGCACAATATATAAGTTGAAGCCAAGGTTGTTCTAACAAGTCCACATTACTAAGCTCATCACATGGAGTTTCTATACTCTGTGCATTTCTAAGCCAACTCCACAGACTTTCATGTCAAGATTGCAGAAAGTGGACTTTGTTTCTTTTTATCTTTCTTCTCATTTTTATTTTCTTTTCAATTTATTTTTCATCTTTTCTATTTTTAGAACTCTGGGGTTAGGGTTAGAAGTGATCAGTCACATCAGTCACATCTGATAATGTAGTCACAACATTGATTACAGAACTTGAGAGAAGGAAGTGGAAGGTTCTGGAACAAAATAATGTCATACAACATGGACACCACATGTTGGCCTTATGCTTTACACATGGTCATTTAGGGTAGGGTGCACAGTAGCTAGCACAGACCATCTGTAGGAGTATGTAAGGTAGACTATTTTGTAAAGAGCACTTTATCGAGTTCTCTTGTGTCTTCTCAATACAAGAGTTTGACCTCTGAATCCACTCTAAGGTTCTAAGGTTATAACATTTCACCTTTAAGTATAAACTATATCTGTTGTTTGGTTAATGAACTGGAAAGGCCCTAAAACAATTGGAGAGACAATATCTTTTGAGTCGATATATAGAAAGAAACTGAAATTAAGAGCATTGAAGGAATGGGAAAATGAAGTGTTAATATATTAAGCAGATGGGCAAAGCAAGTGTGTTGGATTTGATATAATAATAAGAGCAATTGTTCCCTGATCTACTTCCTGAATATAAATACTGTTAAAGCCAAGTGCAATTTTTATTTTATCAGCACTAGTCATTCAAGATCCAAAGAGAAGAGAGAAGTTACCAGTAAGTTTTAGACCAACTGAAAACCTATCAAAAGTCTATCTAAAAATATGACTATTACTCCTCTAGTACTACTTCCTCTTCCTAAAATAGCTTCTGATGCTACTACTACAAATATTAAATCTTTTAGTCTTGTATCATATCTTTATAAGCCTATTAATATCAAGAATAACAATAAAGTAGATAACTTACCAGAAATATCTATTAAGCCTATAAAAAAACTTAAATATACCAAAAACCTAAGCTTCAAGGCTCATGAAATCCTTAAAGGAAAAGTGGTTGTACTTGCTAAAGAGTTGGACTTGACTAAAGTGAATAGTCTTGTAGCAGAGATTAAGGAAATAAAGTTGCTAAATCTAGCTAATCTAAAAGAAGTAATGAGGTAAATAAATTGGAAGCTGTAGAAGAAAACAATAGAAGAGAAACTTATCTTGTTAGAAGAAACAAGCACATGAAAGCTTATTAATCTACTATTTGAAGTCAATTTTGTTGGGTCAAAGTGAATATTCAAGGCAAAAAAGAATATAGCTGGAAATATTATATATTAGAAGGCTTATTTGATAGTCCAAGAATTTTCTCAAGTCTCTAATGTTAATTACTTTGACATCTTCACACCTGTTGCCAAGCTCACATCCATCTGTACCATTCTTGTTATTGCAGCTGCTTGAGACATAGAAATTCATCAAATAAACATCAAAGAGACTTTTTTAAATAGTAAACTCACTGAAAACAAGCATATTTACATGTAGTAGCTCCTAGATTTTATCAATCTTAACCATTCTCATAAAGCCTGTTATCTAAAGAAGATGTTGTATGGCTTAAAACAATCTGGCTGCTATTTATTACAACTTAAAGATCTTAGAGTCAGTCAATGAGAAGAATCTTGAAATAAGTATTCATAAGAAAACTTGATGGAGCTCTAGATACAAAACTATCTATCTTATATATGCTAGACTACTGGTCCATGCTATACTTCCATTAGCTTACTCTAAAAGACCATATATTTTCCTTAAGGTCAACATATGTTAAATATGTTGTATAATATTATCTTGTTCTAAGATCTTCTACAATATTCTATATTTCATGTGATCATGTGACAATGTGACCATGACAGCATCATGTGATTTGTGACAATTTGTGATAGTGATATATAACATCACACTAACACTAACTCTAGATCCCAAAATAGAAATGAAAATAAAATAAAATGAAGTCCAATGTTTATAATTCTAATATTATTAATACTAGTGGTTATGTGAAATTCTTGTAGTATTACAACTTAAGACTAAGAGATAAGTTAAAAGAAAAACCTTGTACTGGGTTAACACAAGAGAACTTGATAGAGTTTCAAGTACAAAATATCTACCTTGACTAATAGTCTATACTACACTAAATTTAGCCTACTTTAAAGAATATATAACATAATGTCATTATTCTAAAACCTTTTATACTCTTCTATGACATGTGATTGTGTGACCATGAATTGTAACAGATGTGTGACAGTTTGTGACAGTCACATGTGATATCACACAAACTCCAATCCTAAGTTTCAAATAAGAAAATTAAATTAAATTAAAATAAAAAAGTAAAAAGAAGTAAAAATAAATAGAGTCTATTATTTTTGATTCTGACATGTAGATAGTCTTATTTTTACATGCTGTGATATTAACCAGAGTGTACTCTTTAAGGTTATCAGTCAATGAACTTACTATTATCCTTATCTACATTGATAACTATGTGATCATGACAACCTTAATAGACTGGATGAAGAATAAAGTGAAAAAGTTCATTAATATAGATTTAGGAAAGATCCATTAATTACTAAGCATTGAACTACAGAGAGACCACAAGGCCAGTAATGTTATGATTCAATGCTCAAAGTGTTAAGCAAAGAATTGACTTTTGTATTGAGTAATACAAGAGAACTCGATAGAGTTCCTAGTACAAAGTAGTCTACCTTATATACTAGTGCCCATGGTCTGTGCTAATTATTGTGCACCCTACCCTAAATGACCATGAGTATTACATGAGGTCAGCATGTGTTGTCCATGCTATATGACGTCACTTTATTCTAGTACCTTCTACTCCATTCTTCCAAATCCCATGATTAGTCTTGTGACTACACCATCAGTTTGTGACTGATGTGACAGTGTGACAGATAACCCCTAACCTGAGTTATTCTAAAAATAGAAAAATAAAAATAAAATAAAATAAAATAAAAAGTGAAAAAAAAAAATCAAGTCCACTGTCAACGATCTTGACAAGTAAGCTAATGATATCTTAATAGTCTGTTATATACTATCTGATCATATCCAATATCCATATCCATTTACTCTCTTCTAATATTATGTCTTAGTTCTTGTGTTATTTTACATACTGAGATTGTTCTTACATAGAGTACAGCTTCTAGTAGAGGTTTTAATAATAAGACACTGATAGAGGTTGAGATAAAAAAACTCTGCCATGAAAGACCAAGTTGGAAAGGAGTAAACTATTGTTAAGATCACAAGAAGTAGACTTAGTTTTTTCTCATTTTCTTATTTGATTTTCTTTTATTTTTGATTTATTTTTGATATTTTTCTATTTATAGAACTTAGGGTTAGGGTTAGTCATGTAACACAAGAAGAAAGGTGTAGAAGATGTTAGAAGAATAATGTCATATAATGTGTACAATGCATGTTGGCCTTGAAGTATACACATGGCTGTTTAGGGTAGGCTAGAAGTACATAGCATGGACCATGTGCCTTTAGTATAAAAGGTAGACAATCCTGTAAAGAGTTCTTTATTGAGTTCTCTTGTGTTAACCTAATACAAGGTTTTTTTCATTGACTAACTCTAAGGTCTTTGATTTGTAACATTAGAACTCAATCTCATATTCTGAAACTACTCAAAAACCAAGCCCTTTCTCTCTTATTCTTTTTCATTCTCAACCATGGGTAACATACCCAAAGTCAAAAAGAATAGCCAGACCCTAGGCTCAAGGGGTATACTAGTTAGGTAAGAGAAGCCTAGCCATTTAATTGTATTAAAGCCCACTAGTACACTTCAGATATAGATATATTATCTTTTGTGGATGTGCTCTATACTTTTTTCTTGTATCAGCCTTGTGCTACAGGTCCCCTTGTAATCTGTCTACATAGAGGAACAACTGTAACCCTTAAGATGTGGCTTAGAGTAGAATGGTCTTCTTAGACCAAAATTGTGATACAGATTAGTAGTCAGTAGCCAAAGTAGTCAGTAGACAGTGTAGGCAGGACAAGAAGAGTGCTTGCTATCACCTACCAAGATTTCATCTTTGGAGTACAAATCGGAGAGCAAAACTAACATAGGTTCTGCTCTTCCCCTAACCACACTACTACTACTACTACTACTACCAACTTTCAGAATGAGTCAACATGACTATCCTGCCATCATTAGGCAGTTACAAGAACAGCTTGCAACATAGCAGGCTCAAATACAAGCTTTGTTAGAAGGAGGAGCAGTAGCAGAAAGAAGAGTTGGGGAAGGACCAGAAAGAACAGAAAGAACAGCTAATTTGGATATGGCAAAGCCACAATTTTTTGATAGGACCTCATCAAAGGTCTCAGATTTTGTTATGGGGTGCAAGTTATATATAAGAAATAAGTTGGCAGGAGCAACAGTAGAAGAACAGATGTAGTGGGTGTTGTTACATGTGCAGAGAGGATTGGCTGATACCTAGAAGGAGAATACGTTGGAAGAGTTGGAAGAAAGAGTAATAGAATATAAGTCAGTAGGGGAATTTTTGATGGCAATAAAGAAAGAGTTTGGAGAAGGGAAGGAAGAGTTGGTGAAAGTAGCAGAGTTGAAGAAGTTGGAGCAAGGAGAAAAGACAATGGAGGAGTTTGTTCAAGAATTCAAGAGGGCAGCAAGGGGCAGTGGATATGAGGAATGTCTCTTGATCGAAGAGTTTAAGAGGGGGATGAATGGAGCAATTAGGAGGAAGTTGATGGAAACAGAGAACCAACCAGGCTTGATTGAGCAATGGTTCAGAAGGGCAATGGTCCTGGATCAAAATTGGAGAGAGAGTAGAAGAGAGAAAGAAAGACTGAAGAGACAATGAGTAGAAGGAGGAGCAGAGACAAATAATGCCATGACCATTAGTATGGCAAAGGAGGCAAGAAATGCTATCTTAGCAGATGACAACAGTGCCTGCTCTGATGGAGGGAGTTGAGAAGACAAATGCAGTAGTAGTAAGAGGACAGAGACAGGGACAGAGACAGGCAATAGAGCCTCTGAGAAGAGACCCTTATGCAATAGAGGTTAATGAAGAGAGAAACTGCTATGCTTGTGGAGGATTTGGGCACATGGCCCAACACTGTAGGAATAGGGGGCAGAGAGGAAGAGTAGGAGAAGAAAGAAGAGTGAAGTATGGGCAATGGAGAAGAGAGGGAAATCAGGAACAATTGAACAATTTAAAAGAGGTGGAGAATCTAGAGTCTCTCGACTAGATTCTTATAACAAATTCAATGTACTAGCTAGAGAAATATAAGTTGGTACACCAGAATCAGAGAGAAGTAAGAAGGGAGTAAATATAAGAAAGTTGACAGGAGGATCATTAAAAAAGGTCATAGTGAAAATAGGATTGGAGAGGATTGACACATAGGAAGGGATGATGGTAGAGACATTGTTAGATAGTAGGGCAACTTGATTGGTCATGAGCTCAGAGTTTGCCAGGAAACAAGGGTTCAAATTAAAGAAGTTGGAGAGACCAATACATGTAAGAAATGTGGATGGTTTGCTCAATAAAAAGAGACCAATAGAACACACAGTAGAAGTAAATATCTACTATCAGTGACATAGGGAGAGAACTGAAATTGATGTCATTGGAGGGCAAAAATAGACAGTGATTTTGGGAATGCCATGGCTAGCCCGCCACAATCTAGAAATAAATTGGAAGATGAGAGAGGTAAAAATGATGAGATGCCCAGAGGAGTATGGAAAACAGTGGAGTCTGATGCAGAGAAAATCAGGGTGGTAGAAACAGAAGGAGGAGAAGGAAAAGAAGGAAGCAGGAAAGAAATAAGAAAAGAGAGAGAAAAAGAAGAAGCAAAAAAAGAGAAAAACAGTAGAAGTAAAAAAGGTAGCAGAAGAATAGGAGATTTGGAATGAAGAAGAAGAGGTGGCAAAGTCAGAAGCTGAAGCTAAAAAGCTAGTTCCAGAAAAATTTCATAAGTAGATTAAGGTTTTCTGCAAAAAACAGTCAGAGAGAATGCCCACAAGAAAAATTGGGATCATGTGATAGATATGAAGGAGGAATTTGTACTGAGAAAAGAAAAGATATATCCATTATCAAGAGAGGAGAGAGAAGAAGTACAAGAATTTATCATGGAACAGTTAAGAAAAGAGTATATCAGACCCTCAAAGTCACCTCAAATAGTGCCGGTGTTCTTTGTAAGCAAAAAGAATGGGAAAAAGAGAATGGTGCAAGACTATCAATATCTGAATGAGTGGATGGTGAAGAATAATTATCCATTACCATTAATTTCAGATGTGATTGAGAACATTGGTATCAAGAAGGTGTTTATGAAAATGGATTTGAGGTAGGAATACAATAATGTGAGAATTAAGGAGGGAGATAAGTGGAAGGCTGCATTTACGACATCTGAAGGATCTTTCGAACCTACTGCGATATTTTTTTGGTTAACAAATTCACCAGCCATATTTCAGACTATGATGAATAAGTTACTAAGGGATTTAATCAATACAGGAAAAGTAGTGGCGTTCATAGATGATGTGATAGTAGGGACGGAAGATGAAGAGGAACATGATGAGTTGGTAGTGGAGGTAATCAAAAGGTTGGAAGAGAACGACCTGTATATAAAACCAGAAAAGTGTAAGTTAAAGATGAGAGAAATAGAATTCTTGGAAATAGTGATTGGGCTAGAAGGAATCAAGATGGAGGAAGAAAAGGTGAAGGGAGTATTGGAATAGCCGACACCAAAGTGTGTCAAAGATGTACAGAAATTCTTAGGATTGGAAAATTATTACCACTGATTTATTAAAGAATTTGCATTAATAGCCAGACCTCTGCATAATCTGGTAAAGAAAGATCAGAAGTGGAATTGAACAGAGAAACAGGAAGAGATGTTTAGAGAATTGAAGGAATGATTTACAAAGAAGCTAGTATTAGCAGTGCTGGATATAGACAAAAAAATGAGGATGGAAGTCAATGCATTGGATTATGCTATAGAAGGGGTTTTATGGAATATGAGGATAGTAGATAGAGGTCAGTAGCTTTTTTCTCAAAGTCATTGAATGAGACCGAGAGAAACTACAAGATTCATGATAAGGAGATGTTGGTGATAATAAGAGGATTAGAAAATTTGAGACACTTGTTAGAAGGTGCACATTTCAAGTTCGAGATCTGGATAGATTATAAAAACCTGAAATACTTCATAAAGGCACAGAAGTTGAATCACAAGCAAGCTCAATGGGTGTTATACCTATCAAGATTTGACTTTACTTTAAAACATGTCTATTATAAGACGAGTGTATGAACAGACTTTAGAGTTAGGGTTAGAACAGATAAAATATAGTAGTAGTTATATTATTAGTCTATAACGGGAAAAGGGCACATGATCTAGAAGTCATGTGAGATGATGTCATAGGCTTAGAATAGTCTAGAGCAGTCTATAGGTCTAGAAGGGTCTACAAGGCTAGAAGAGCCTAGACGATGATGTCAGAGAGCATATACACCACATTGCTACCACATGTAGTACACATGGACGTTAAGGCAGGATGCACAGTCTTGCACAGTCACTGTGGAGTAGACATGAGGTAGATATATGGCCTTTAGGGCAGGAGGCGCAGTAGACACATTGTTGTAGCATGGACCACTTATAACTTATATAAATAGGGTAACAATGCAGTGAGGGCTCCTTGTCAAGTTCTCTTGTAATCCCCACTACTAGATAGCCAGTTAAGAGCTTTGCTGAAGTAAGCAAACTACAGAGTTATTACAACTAGTGGTTACTACAACAATGTCCTAGGTACAAAAATGGGGAAGGCTGATAGACTTAGTAGATGACCAGACTGGAAAGTAGGAGTAGAGAATGACAACAACAATCAAGTATTTATAAAAGACAATTGGATTCATAGATTAGAAGAAGTAGTAATAGAAGGACCCAAAATAGAAATAGTAGAAAAGATAAAAAAAGCTAAGAGTAAGGACAAAGATGTAGTTAGAGTAGTAGAAAAGATGAAGAAGGCAAAAGTGAAGGAACTATGGGGAAATGAGTGGCAGATAGAAGAAGATTTGGTGTTGAAGGAAGGAAAGGTGTATGTGCTGAAGGATGAAGAGTTAAGAGCAGAAATTATCTGGTTACATCATGATGTGCCAGCAGCAGGACATAGAGGTTGATGGAAGACAGTGGAATTGGTCACTAGAAACTATTGGTGGCCAGGAGTAACAAGGGATGTAGGAAGATATGTGGAAGGATGTGATTTGTGTCAGAAGATGAAGAATAGAATGGAGGAGATGGCAGGAAAGTTGAAGTTAAGTGAAGTGCTGGAGAAACCGTGGACTCATCTAACAGTAGATTTCATCATGAAGTTACTGGTAGTAGCCAGGAAAGATGTGATCCTGGTAGTCTGCGATTGGTTATCAAAAATAACACATTTTGTGGCAACTACGGAGGGAACATCAGCAGAAGGATTGGTAAGGTTGTTTAGGAACAATATATGGAAGTTGCATGGATTGCCAGAGAGTATGGTGTCAGATAGAGGACTGCAGTTCACAGCAGAGTTAACTAAGGAGTTGAATAGAATGTTGGGTATTGAGACAAGATTGTTGACTGCTTTCCATCTACAAACAGATAGACAGACAGAATGAATGAATCAGAAGTTAGATGTAACGACCTTAAGCTTGAGCTCAGGTTGCGACTAAGGCAAAGGCTTGAGAAGGATAAGGGAAGATATGAATTGGTAAAGCGTAAGGATACAAGAGTGTATCTACGCTATATATACAACTAAAAGAGATAACACGACGAGTCCATGAGGATCATTACATGAGGAAACAGCAAGGAGAAAACGAGGAATAGGTTAGGACATTGCTCCTACCACATGAGGCGCTGACTGATACTACTACGGCACAGCCGATCATTATCGTCATACCCTTTGCCCATGTTCATATTGACTCCAGGAGGCATTGATTGTAACATTAGAACAATATCTCTGGTTCTTTGTAGACTATAGGCAAAAGGACTGGCCAGAATGGTTAGTGTTGGTGGAGTTCATGGTAAACAACAAAGTACATTCGGCAACAAAGATGTCTCTATTTATGGTGAATTATGGTAGAGAATTGAGAATGGGAGGGAATATAAGAAAAAAAAGAAAAAGTGGAAAAGGCAATGGAGTTTGTAGAAAGAATGAAGAAGGTGCAAGAGGAGGCAGGGGCAGCATTGAAGAAAGCACAAGAAGATATAAAAAGATAAGCAGATAGAAAAAGAAAAGAGGCAGAAAATTGGAAGAAAGGAGACAGAGTTATGTTAAGTATGAAGGACTTGGTATTCAAGGAATAACCAGTGAGAAAGTTAGTGGACTGATATGTAGGTCTATATACAATCGAGGAGATAGTATCCACCAATGTGATCAAATTACAACTGCCAACCTCGATGAGGATCCATCCAGTTATAAATGTCAGTTGAATAGTATGATATAAGGAACAAGTAGGGGAACAGAAAAAGGAAGAGGGTAAACTGATTGAAGTAGAAGGAGTGGAGGAATAGGAAGTAGAAAAAATCTTAAATAAGAGAAAAATAAGAGAAATGGAGAAGTACTTGATAAGATGGAAGGGGTTTACAGTGGAGCATAATATATGGGAAAAGAGGAAGGATTTAGGAAATGCAAGAGGGGCATTGGAAGAATTTGAAGGGAGGATGAATGCAGAGGTGAGAAGGCAAGAGAAGTTAGATATGATGGAGGAGAAGGATTTTAGGAGGGGAGAATTACCAGAAAAATATATGGCAAAGATGTTATATGGATAGGATGATGGAAAGTTTGAGAAGGAGTATTTGAGAAAGTTGGAAAGGAACTGGTGAAAATGGAAGTTAGTTTCTCCTCTGGAGAAACTTTAAAGAGAGGGTAATGTCAAGATCACAAGAAGTAGACTTAGTTTTTTCTCATTTTCTTATTTGATTTTTGTTATATGACGAGTGTGTGAATAGACTTTGGCTAGAGTTAGGGTTAGCTGGACATAGATAAATAGTATTATTATTAGTCTACAACAGATGGAGAGCACGTGACCTGAAAGTCATGTGATAGAAGCTGGAATAGTCTAGAGCAGTCTGGAAGGATCAGGAAGAGTCTAGAGAAGAGTTAGGGTTAGGGATAATGTCAAGGGACAAGAGTTCCTCATGGTGTACATATGGTGCACATATGTACAACAGAGATTAAGAGTATGATGTCAAGACACATGTATATGGTATGGTAGCCTTAGTAATAAGACATGAGGTAGAGGCATGGACATAAGGGCCAGTAGATATTGTTGTAGCATGGACCACCTTGTATTTATATAAATAGAGGAGCAATGCAGCAAGGGCTCCTTGTTGAGTTCTCTTGTAATCCCCACTACTAGATAGCCAACTAAGAGCTTTGCTGAAGTCAGCATACTATGAGTGCTGTTCCAGTGAGTGGTTGCTACAACAATTTTGATTTATTTTTTATTTATTTTTGATATTTTTCTATTTATAGAACTTAGGGTTAGTGTTAGTGTTACAAACTTCATTCAGCTTGTACCTCCACAACCAGTAGACCGATTTTCACAAACTAAGTTGCGCTGGAAAGCCCCAAATGAGGGCTATCCGCACATATGTGGGATGCACAAAAGTGACAACAAATGACTGAGATATCAGGCCATCAATAGCTGTAAAAGCTTCGTCTGCTAATATCTCAATAACGGCTGAACGGATTCAC
>Ga0157364_1003059_pt1 | contig 16055 bp, 18 predicted proteins | sample AttsexASBM2_FD_111476 | JGI IMG/M metagenome (GOLD analysis project Ga0157364, IMG submission 111476) | Fungus gardens microbial communities from leaf cutter ant in Ribeirão Preto, State of São Paulo, Brazil - Atta sexdens ASBM2 | ecosystem: Host-associated > Fungi > Mycelium > Unclassified ...
AACTTAAATAAACTTCAGATTAATATCATTTGAATAAAATGCGACTATACACATATAATAGTTAATTAATAGGCAAGATATAAATTTTCTGTAAAGAGCGCTGAATAATTTCGCTGGTAGTTCGTAGTAACTACTCAGATTAAACGATCGCCATCAGGATGGAGTTCACAAATTCTGTCGATACGCTCACCTGTAGTTTCATCACGTATTAAAGCTAGTTTTCCTATTTGTATTTCGTCATTACGAACAACGGTTTTTTATTTTGTATGCTGTTGTGCCACGTATTCCCTTGATCAACGCTTCCAAAATGACTGCTGGAGTTAAGTTAACGATTGCTATGATTGTGGAATATCAAGTATAGATTTCTCCGATAATGCCATAAGAGAGATTCCAATTAAAAAATGTCCCGATGTTAATACATCTAGCTCATCTGAAAAATTATTCAAGAGGTACAAAGATCTCGAATTGAGCATTGCTTCGAGCTAAGTGAATACGGTGTAAAGCTCTTCGAATGATAATAGTGTATCGTTGATTACAGCCTTTAGATGCGTTTTCATAGTCTTTATATTTGCTTTCCACAACCCTTCCATATAAGAGAAGTGAAGTGAAATAAATTTTTTATTCTTAAATTAGATACATAATTAATAACGCTTGCTTAGATGTATAGGATCTAACAAGAATTGACTTAGTTGTCACAATATATTGTTCGCTCCGACAAAATTTCTCTCATTATCGAATAAGATAAACTCGCATTTTCTTCGTCAAATGAATCTTTTGAATGCATTCAAAAATATTTCGGTCGTATTGATAAGATTGGATACTAATTCGATTATGTATAGCCATAATAGCCATGCACACAAAATACAAAGATAAGCCTTACGGGATTTATTTCGAGAAATTTTTATATTAAATGGTCCAGCGTAGTCTACGCTCGCAGATGACAGAACACTTTGGAAGGAGTAACTCTCGACTCCAGCAGATCATCCATACGTTGCACCTAACTACGAGGTCGCAAACAAAAACATAGAATGCATGTCTTAAAAACTTGTTTAATGGCAATTTTTGCATGGACTATTAACTACGTTAATAATCACGAAGCGTAATTAATAATTGTGGACCCATATGAAAATGACTTAGATATTGATCACGTATGATCAAGTCAACGGAAATCATGAAGAGATAAAAGGATTGGATGTTTCGGAGAATAGGAAAGTGGAGCATTTCTTAGTTGGCCACCGACACGGAATAATCCATTTTGATCAATCATCGGATTGAGTGCAAGAATCTTGCTGTACGAGTCTAATAGTTGGTTTTGTTGTAGATTGTGTAGTTTGAGAACTTCCCATGTTGATGTATGCTTATGAGTATAATTGCTCGCTGTAACTCTTCAATCGTGAACGGTCCCTGCAATCTTGGCGATTTCGATCTTGTCAAACTATTTGTCAACAATTTTGCATGCACCTTATGCATGCGGCAGTAATTCTTTTCAGCTTTGTTAATGAATATCGACTAGATAGATAAATTGATTCCTTTGCGCAGAATAATGTGAAGAACTGATTACATCGGTATGTTAGTACCCGAGTAGTTACATCATAGACACCGGCCATAGAGATTGACTCGTTTTTGGCCATAGCAGTCCCTCTCATCACAATGTAGCATCGAGCAATTGACTTCGTAGAACTCCGCGTGAGATCAGTAGGATGTTCTGAATGTACATGTGATCAGTCTTGTTTGTTAGTCAATTATTAAATCTCGGTGACAATTACTGACAAAAATTTGTTATTGAAATAGCTTTGATCCATGCTAACATGAATTCTGAATTCGTCCATAAATAATGTCCTGCAATCGTACATGTAAAAGATTGTGACACCTTCTAAATTAAATTTCCAAGGAGAACAGCGCATAATTCGAGTCTGAGCAAACCGATGGTCTTCAATGGTGCTCTTGACTTGGCTGCGAATAAATGTACCTTAATTGTTCCAGCATCGTCGATTGATCGAATAAATACACAAGCGCCATACACAGATTGGGATGAATCACAGAAACCATGCAGTTATATAGCGATTGGGTTGTGTACGATAGCATCGTAGTATTTCAATACGATTGATTAATAGCAGTTACTGATAGTAAGATGATCATAGAATTCTGAGAGATTCCGGTAAGAGAGTATCCCATTCTACCTTAAGTGGCCAAAGTGATTGCAGCAAGATCTTTGCCTTGATTGTAAAGGTCTTTCAATAAGGATGCTCGATTTTTAAATGTAAATAAAACAAGTTGTGAGATATCCACTCAATTTTTTTTTTATTTGAAAGAATATTTTATTATTAAGGCATTAAGTATGGAATATAACGTCGCTCAAATGTCCGCCACGGCTTCGCTTGGTGACATATATTCGAGCGGTCCAATTTTCGATGACTTTCTCGCATAAATCTGGCTGAATTTGCTGGATGACGTTTGTTATGTTGACTTTGAAAGCATCAATTGTTTGCGGTTTATTCGTATAGACCTGCGATTTAAGATAGCCCCAAAGGAAAAAGTCTAAAGGCGTTAAATCGCACGATCTCGGTGGCCAGTTCACGTCGCCGTCGCGCGAGATAATGCCCTCAAATCGCTCATGCCCTCAAATCGCTCGTGCAGAATGTCCATCGTGTGGTGCACGTAGCGCCATCTTGTTGGAACCACATGTTATCGGTATCCATATCATCCATTTTAGGCCACAAGTAGTTACTTAGCATTGATCTATAGTGCTCCGTTAACGGTTATGGCAACGCCCGTTTTGTTTTGGAAGAAGTACGGACCGATGATTCCGCCAGACCAAAATCCGCATCAAACAGTGACTTTCTCGGGATGCATTTGGAGCTGGTGTATCTCGCGTGAATTGGTATCGTCCCAAATTCGACAATTTTGCTTGTTCACATATCCATTTATCCAAAAATGGCCTCATCGCTAAAGACGATTTGTTTGACGAAATTTGGGTTAACTGCTCCAGAACCCAATCAGCGAACACATGGCGTTGTCTATGGTCGTTTACTTTAAGTTCCTGGATCAGTTGAATTTTATAGGGGTGCAGACTCAAGTCCCAACGCAAAATTTGCCAAGTTGAAGTCACAGAAAGGCCAAGTTCTTGTGAACGTCGAGAAATTGACCGCCTCGGGTTTTCCCGTACACGCACAGCAGCGATGTTTTCAGACCTTGCGTTTCGGCGATGTACTGGTGTTGGCTGGTTATTTATCGAACCGGTTGACTCGAATTTGGCCACCAAACGTTGAATAGTCGACTCGGCAGAACGGTTGTGGCGAGGATAAAAATCACGTAATGCGCGGAACGTTTCTCGAACGGAGCACTGATTTTGATAATAAAATTTTATGATTTGCTCACAACACTATGACCTTTCATGGTGATTTGCCATACACTACTAAACAATTCACAACACATTTGACAGATGTCATTTTAACAACATCATGGCTACCATGATCTAACAAATTTCGAGCGTCTCTATTGAAAGACCCTATAATTAGTCCAATTAATCCCATTGGATCAAATATCTGTGTAATTACTTGTTGCGTTAGTAATAACTTCAGATACGGAGTTACAAGTTGATTCATATCGCAGTTGCTTCATCCGTCATTGGCTGCCACAGTAGTCTTAAAACCTTCGTATTTGTGATTCCATAGCTGTCAGCATCTCCGTCATTGAGAGATGCATTGGAATGCCATTCGATCAGTTCAAATCCTGCAGGTTTCAGAAATGTCATTTATTTGAGTTCTGATCTCGAGGAATTGTTAGATCGACACTTCCCCAGTGATCACATCATCAACATAAAAATCACGAATTATAACTGCGCGAGGATAAGTTTTCTCAAAATTGAAAGACAATTGTTGTAAGTATCTGATGGCTAAATATCGCACTGAAGCGACTCCATATATAACCGTGTTCAGAGCAAATGTTGTAGCAGGCTTATCAGGATTGTCTCTTCACAATACACATTGATATAATCAATGTTCTAGTTTCATTACTTGTCTGTACATTTTAATAATATCACCCATCAGAATGTATGGGTGTTTCCGAAAGCGAGAAATTCGAATAACTGAGATTGAATTGTACCAACAACAGGCAGTCGTTGAGTAACATCTTCCCGATGTCGTTAGGCTGGATGCATCGAAAACTACTCGAAGTTAGTCGAGGTTAAAGCTTTCTTGCGTGATAAGGAAGGTAATTAATCTTCTTTGTTTCATCATCGGGCAATATGATCGAGTTCAATGTATGTATTTCTTCATGAATTCAATAGATCTCGTTTGCAATCCCTTTCCTTCCAAAACTTGCGTTCCATGCTGCATAATCGTTTGAATATTAGTTTTGGATTCTCCTAGAACGTTTGGATCTTCATAAAATGGTAACAATACTTCAAATCATCCTTCATTAGTTCGTTGATATTCATTTTGAAATATCTCTTCATACTGAGATTCCTGCCTTGAAAGTGATTCGGTATATTCTTTATATGCTAGAATTTTTCTGTTCCTGAGGCTCCTCGTTTTATACGTAACCATATACGGTCACATTGCTGTGGATTTGTGAGTTGATTGATGTTCCGATTTGTCCGCACAGTAGCCTCGATTGCTTGGCTCCCAACTGAATTCTCTCAGTTTCAAGAATTTCTCAGAAGATCGTTGCTCCTAACAATAGATCTATGTTTTATGATACATGGAACATCGGATCGGCCAATTTAATGTGTCTAGACAGGCTTATGGAATTGAATTTGATAGGTTCGTTAGAAATGAGTCGTGTGACTTGATCAACAATGAACAGTCGAATGTTTGTCTCGTAGCAATGCTATTGTTGTTTGTGTTGTCTCCGTGATCGGTATTTCGGTTAAATTTAAAGATAAAATCGAGTGTCTTGTCTTTTCTGTGTTAAGTCCTAATCGTTGGCACAATCGATGATTTGATTACAAAACTCGATTGTGATTCGTTATTAAACAGAGCCCTAATGAAATTTGCATGAACTATCAATATAAACAATCTATACAATAAAATTTCGGAATTAGCTTTATTAGAACCGGTCATCTGCAAAATGCGAAACCGAAGCTGCTGCTAGTGCACTTATTTGAGTACTTATTTTTGAATTATTACTTTCATTCAGTTTTTATCAAAATTGGCTGAATTCTGACTGAAATTATTAAATAATTCATTACGTAAAGTAATGTGTGATGTTTTTTCGAACAATGTTTGCAAGTGTGAGATGTACATTTTTGTATCATGTGATTTGAACCCAACAATTATAACACAGATTAAGCCTTTTTGCCTTATTCGACTAATAGTTTCTTAAAAATCTTACATGAATGTATTTTATGCGTTGTTTACATAAAACATCTACCTCGCTTCGTGGCTACATGAGTTAAGTAGAATTTTGATCTTTTTATTTGAATTTACATGATTTGTTTTTGGATTAGCAACCTTTGTGGAAACAAGCTTCGTTTGCGCTGGGAAACGTGCTTTGAGATATTCGTATCTTGTGATAAGAAATTCGAATGACTGGTTAATGGTAGAAGCCCTTTCTTGAATTATCTTTAAATGCTATTTTCCTCGTGTTATGGGCTTTAACTTGCTAGCAACTAAATATATAATGAACGTTGTCCCCGTGTTAATGGATTCCTTTAATAGTTGTAATATTCGCAAGTGTTTTTATCTAGTTGCTCACGCAATAACTCTTTCAACTCTAACAACTCTTTCATTATTGTAAGTGCGTTAAATAATTTGTGAACATGATGGTTAAACGCATATTCTGAAATCATTGATCAGTCAACAACTCTAATGTAATAGAATAGTTTTCATCCGTCATTCGTATGGAATCAATCATTTTAGCGGCAGCATCTGACAGTGCGGATCTCAAATAATGGAATGTTTGAACCGGTTAACTTAGTGCGATTATTGTGAATTAATGTTTTAAATGTGTCGTAAAATTGTTGCCACTGTTCAGATTTTACTAAAAGTTGGCAGAGAAATTATAAGTAATTGCGCTAAGATCTGATCGCTAAGATCATCCTCGCTTGAATTATTCTGAATCGCAATATTAATCTGACCGTCGACGGAAATACTTAACCTATTGAATCTCGATTGCATGAGTTTCAACCGAGCTAGCATTTGTATTGCAAAAAATTCTCTTCGAAGATTTTCCTGAATGTCGTAAGTGAAGATCAATTTTTTGTATCGCGTCATATTCAGGTCACAAATCATTGTGTTTTTCTAACCTTGATTCTAAAACTAAATTATTTTCATGGTTCATAGTTTTCTAGAAATGTTTGAAATCTAGTTACACGGGTATCGCTTGTAGTCGTTTCAACGCATCTAATATTTCCATTATGTTTGTACTTATGATCTATTCTGACAATACAAAGTACGTTTATCGATTAAGTCGATACGATAGTTGACTGTGATGGCGGCGTTGTATCACATCCGCGTATCAGCGAAGAAAACAATATGGCATCGTGATGGCGTCTGGGCACTGGTGAAAAAGACAATATAGCGTCGTAATGGCTCATTATCGTCAATGATGAATAAGGCAATTCCTTTTTGCAGATTTACGGTTTCTTTGACCATTTATATCGGCGTTACTGCTCTACCAAATACTTTTTTTGCCAGCACCTCCAAAAATCTTGACACACCTTCTGAAAATGCTGCCAACGACTCAAATATTTATTAGTTGTATCAAGATAATCTTTCTGAGAAGGCTGAAACAAAAGATTGCGACAAAGAAATGCATAGGGATCAAAACGAATAAGCCTCCAGGATCATTGGAACATAGAATAATCAGTTTAGAATTAACTGTCGCTTCGATTTCAACAAGAAGTGTGTAATACTTCTCGAATATAAAAGCAAGTTTTTATTACCGCGTCGTTTCACGCCTTTTATAGTGGACTCTCACAACCCGCCAAAGTTTGGCGTTCACGGAGGAATAAAAGCCCAAGGATTCGGTAGTCTGTCTAGCCAACTGCATATGCATAACTTCTTCTTTTTCTTTTAGGAACTTATATTAATTTTTTAATTCTCCATCAACACCCATAAAATTAGTGCCACTGTTTGAAAACAAATGGACACGTTTTTTTCTTCTTCAACGTAAAATGTTTTAAGGCTATCATAAACGCTTCTGTGGTGAGATCCAAACTAATTCTAGATCGCTTTTGTTTTAAAGCAAATAAATAATGCAATGTATGCTTTCGAAGTACAAACTCAACCTCTGCGTCAATTTTCTTTGATAAGTAGCAGATAATTTACGCCACTAAATAAATCGCCGCGAATATCCAATTACTCTCTCTTTGGACAGATCACCCATCTTTACCGAATTCTCTGATGAACGTAACTGGAAACAATTTAGATAGGAGCAAAATACTTTGCGAACTTTTCTACGACTTGATAAAACTCGATCTTTGTCGAATAGCTAACAATTGCTCAGTCTCACAATTATGTAATCTTAAATGTTCTTTTTTGAAGATGAGGCTTGTTTCTTGATCTTTGGATGGTAAAATTATAGAACGTTTCTTCTGGAAGACTGGCATGTCGCAAGCGCTCTCCTAACAAATTAATCCCTTCTCATCCAGAAACGAATCCAATGTATTAAGCTTGCTATTATATATATTTGATTGTTTCTGACGCAGATAACTAATTTCTGATAAAAAGAATTATCTTGTACTATTCTTGCTATCGTAATCTCTACATCTTGCAATTCGCCAATGGTTCAGAGACTTCCTATTCGCTTTCTGACAACAGTTTTCTTTTAAGTCGAAGTCAGTAAGATATTATTTTTGTAAGGCATTCGAATAAAGATACGTTCGGTAAAATCGAATGCAAAGTGACCACTATCTGCTGGCTTCCTTTTTTCCAGGTATTTTCAATATACTCTCGAGTTGTTCTGGCCAGGTCTTATTTTTAATACTCACTTGGGAACCATAACCAACAACTGTTTGTCTTTGAATTTTCGAATGATCTTCTTTGAAATAATATCTGCTGAGTTTTCTCCTGAAAGGAGACATGATGTCAAGATTATTATGAAGTAAGTTGTTGTATCTTAAACACTCTGTTAGCCACAAAGGTCTTTAAGCTAGTAGGACATGCTCATATCCAACTAAATACTATTGTGGAGTCATTCCATAATTGCGTATTGCTCACTTTATCTCTCAAAACTCTAGTTCATAACATAGTGCTAATAAGAAGGCTGCACATAATTTCAATTTTGATAATTATAATTTCAAGAGTGCTACTCTAAATTTAGTACAAAGAAGATTGAAATGTAGAATGCCATTCCTATTCTGTGTGATAGCGTAGATGCACGCTCCCCTTTCAGATATGTCCTCAAATCCAAACAATTCAAGTTTTTTAGTTGAGTTAATGATACAACGAGCAATTTTTAACTATTCCAATTGAGCCAATGAAGCTAGTTTTTCCACAGCGAATAAACTGTTCTGAATATTGGATGAGACAAGAGTTTGACTCTTGTCTCATCCAATATTCAGAAACCCCAGTTGCTGCATAATGATTTTATTTAATTATAATTATTAGCCCGAGAAGATCTAATAGGTCATATACCTTCGAAACTTTCGATACTAGACGTTTTGTAACTCTATTAATAAATTCTGTGTCCTTAATACTATACTACAAAAGATCAATTTTCTGACTGCATATGCCAAATGTTTTCAAAGATTCATGCTTGTTTAGCATCAATAATTTGATTTCATTTCATTCCGATAACGTAACATCCCAAAATCGATACCGGACCTAACTCTCGTACACATGCTCGTGCGCATGCAGGTTGTACACAGACATACAATTTAATACCGGTTTCGAACGGCAGTTTTGAGAGGTTTTCTTGCAATAGATACTCTTGATAAACTGCAGAAGAGAAATTACGTGAAAATTTCTTGGATCTGCCAGGAATCGAATCCGAGTCCCCTAGCATGGTAGATTTGCACGCTGTCTACTATGTTACGTTCACTACCAACAATTTGTTGGTTTCTATTGTCTGTTGCTAAATGCTGTAATATTCTTTAGTGTTAACTCTTCATTTCCGTAAAAAAACTATTTCTTTGATATTAAAGCCACAAATTGTTTCTGTAAAATGATAGTTTCCGCTACATTATCCGATCCGGTGAGCACATCATCCATATAAAAATCGAACTGTAATGCTCTCAATGCCAAGGAAAAATGAGTTCTATCTTTTTTACTCAACTGCTGTAAACATCGTAAGATATGATGAACACGCAGTACCGTAACCATGTTTAATGAATATACTTTTATGGAATCATCGTCTTGTTTTCTCCAAAATCTCAATTGTAAATTCCGGTCTTCCTCTGCTTCCACAATTTATCTGAATATCATCGCGATATCTGCGGTCATAACGTACAAATGTACTCGAAAACGTAACATAATGTGCAATAATTCGTTTTAAAGATTGAGTCTGGGTACCTATATTTATAATAACTATATAACGTTTTATTCAATAATCTGCCTTTTCTAATGCATTTCACTGATGCTTCGAACACAATTCTGAATTTTGTGCTTAAACTGTTTGATTTAAAACGGACTATAGCAAAAAATATGACAACTCTCTGTCTAAAATATCCAAGAAACCAAATTCTATCGTTTCTTCTTACAATCTTCCATGACATATTTCTCTTAAAGAACTGGTTGTCTTAGTCTTCGATCCAGGAATCTCTTCAATGCTAACTCTTTCAAATTCCTAAGAGTAAGGTAAGGATCTTTTAATAAGCATACTAAATATCTCCCATCTGAATTTCGTGAGTATGTTTAGTAAAATATTCATCATAGTGTTTTTTCTTGTGCATTAAGTTGGGATTCGTTAACTTCCTCCTGCCTCCTAAATCCCTCGAGGTGATTTTGCAATATTTGATTTGTTACTATGAAACGGAGAAAGTCATGTTTTTAGTTTGCACTCATCAGTTTCCTTCCAGTCATCCATCCCAGCAAAGTTTTCTGTTATGTTAAATTTCTCCGTCCTTCTTTGATCTTACATATAACAAATTCTAGAATATTCCGAACTAATAACCAGATTTATGATTCCTGGTACGTCGAATAAAGTATCTGCTAAGCTGTGGTCTTCAGAAAGTATAATGCTCTTCCTATGCAGCTTAATCTGTGATAGCTGATCTGTTATTATAGGAAGTACTAGATAATCCAAATCCATTTGTTTTGAAATTAATCGACACGATTCAATACATAGAGCATTTAATGTCCGTAGCATTTTTCATGAGAACTGAGAACTTGCATTTCCTTATTACATGGTATTTGTACGAACCAACTTGTTTGTAATGAGATGTGACTGTGATCCTGGCTCTAATAATGCTTTACATGTTTGCCCTAAATGTCTCGAACATATGCCTGCAAGATGACTAGAAGGATTAACGAAGTAGATTTCAAATTGCAACTATTTGTTAACGAAACTTGATTTACATCTGCCTTCACAGAATCGCTCGCTTGCTTTTTACGAAATAACATTACAACTCGCATTAATAGATTTTGTTGCACATTAATGACATTAATTTCTAATTGCTATCTTTTGACTATTAGTGTTAAGCTTTTACGATTACTGCACATGTCTTGCACATATCGCGAGAACACACAGAGAGAGAAAAAGACAGCCACATCAGATCGCGAACGACACGCGACAAGAAGCATACCATATGTGCGCATAGCAGATCTCTCATTTGCATACAATGATAGTATTACCGCATTAACAATGTAAAAACAAAATACAAAGGGACAAAATACAAAATAAAGGTCTAATTATAAAATCTTGATATTAATAAAAATTAAAATAACTTGCTACTTTTTTATTATATACAAATAAGTATAATATCAAATGAATTTATGTAATATCTTTAAAAAATTATATGTTACAATACTTCTCTATTACAATTAATATTACATAAAAAAACTAATAGCTGAAAAAAAGGGCTTAAGTAGAATTGTACCTTTATTCCGTCCATCCCCTCAATTAGACTCGAAAAATAAACGAAAAATACATTAATCTTAACACTCTCATCTTTTGATGAGTGTTAAGATTAATGCCACTAATCTTTACAGATCGTACCAATTCTTGATTCCGAAATAAGTTCCGAAATAAGTCTCGGCTTAAAATCGATTTGATCGAAATATCGGTGAGCTGATTTCGACAATACGCATATTCAATATCAATATCTCCAATATCAGATTTTTCTCTCATGAAGTGATAGCGAATATCAATGTGCTTACTTCTTTTATGATATTCCGGATTACAGATCAATTTGAACGCACTTTGATTGTCTATTTTAATAATGATCGTTTCTTCACATTTATAATAGCCATCACATAACAATTGTTTCAATCACACCGTTTCTTTTGCCGCACACTACAATGTATTCTGCTTCAGTTATACTGAGTGATACCGTTCTCTATCGAAGAGATCCCCAGGTTATTCCACCATTGGCCAAAATGAACAAGTAGCCAGTCATGAAACGTCTGGTGTCTAAGTCGCCGACATGAGTCGGAGAAATCTTTTAGGCGCACGTTCCAGCAGGTTCCATATAAGATTCTCATATTGATCTCATTAGATATCCCTTTTGGATATCTAAAAATATTCTTTGTAGCAAGTCAATGGTCTTTATTAAAACACGATACAAATCTACTTAGGTAGTTTACAATGGACGTATCAAGTCGCGTGACATTGATAAAATATTTGATAAAAATATTAAATTGCTTGCCGGTATGGCACATTGTTCAAGTTATCACTGTATTTATTTGTCGAAGATAGATTTATATCTAGATCCATGGAAGTACTTTTTATTTTTGGATGTTAAATCTTTGAAAAATGCGTTTTATATATGATATCTGATAAATAAAAATTGATTTTGCTTCAATTGAACGTCCCGAATTATCTCAATGCCTATATAATTTCTCGCATCGTCTAGTGTAATTCTAAAATTTTACTCTAGCTCATTTAAAATTACCTTAAAAGTTTCCTTCGATGATACTAGAATTAGACTATCATTTATATAAATTATGAGATTTCACTTGACTTGAAATTACCTGTGTATACGCATGCGTCTACTTTACTCGGTACAAAATGAAAATGCTTTAGAAACAAATCAAACTTACAGTTCCATATCCGTGGCACTTATTTCAGTTCATACAAAGACACTTACACAATTTACAAACCTTGTTCGGATGTTATCTCTTTTGAAATCTCCATGTAAGTCTTCTATAAGGTCCTCGTTAAAGAATACCGTTTTGATCGAATTGTTAAATCTTCTATTCTTTAGTGCACCAAGAGCCAGCATAATACGTATTGAGTTATTTGGCCACAGGCGATAAGATTTCCTAATAGTCGATTCCTTACTTCTGAGTGAAACCTTTTGCGCATAACCGAACTTTATAGTGATTGGCATAGTCGTGCATGTTTCTTTTGAAAATCCATTTAGATCCAAGAATTTGCTTCCCTTCAGGCAGGTCTTCATAGATCAATATGCCATTGAGTTCATGAGATCTTAGATTTTTACTGATTGCTTTCTTCCAGTTCAACATCTTCACTAGATATTACTTCTTTATACAACAAAAGCTCGTCCAGATTTGATTGATATCAAGTTGAGAATTTTAATATATTTCTATCTCTCAAGGTTCTAACTTTATTTTGATCTGTCAAGTGATTCAATTAATTATTTTGACATTTATCTGAACATCTTTGTCGTTCTGATGTTCACTACCATGTTGATTGAACTCATTGATTTGATCATCGTCATTTTGTATACTACGTTCCTATTGTCATTTTCAATTCTCTATTTAAATTTTGTTATTGATGGTCGCTCGTGAATGATGATGTCTCTTGACGCGATGATCTTCCCAGTTTGTGGATTGTATAATCTGTAATTATACACGAATTGATAACCAACTAGAAGTAATTTTTGGGCTATTTGATCTTATTTCTTTCTTAATTGCTTGGGAATGTCGATGAAAAATTCTGGACCAAATATCCTGATATAATCAATGGTTTTCTATTCATATAGGCTTAAAGAGTAAAGAATCATGCCTTGATTACTTGCAGTATTATATAGTATGCGATTCAGGATATAGCAAGCAATATTAATGGCTTCTGTCCACTTCACGGATAAGTTCTTAGCATCTTGCATGGCACGTGCGCTTTTGATCAACGATTTATTGTTCTTTTTAACTCCATCTTGTTCGAAGGCAAAAGGAGTTATTATCCCCTTGTTTATTTCCGATGTTTATTTCTTTTCCACGTAAGAACCTCAATGTTTATTCATTATATATAGTATTCTTTGTCATTATTCACACGTAGAGTTTTAATATGTCTCTGAAATTTGTTTTCAACGATGCGACGCATTCTTTTAGTTTGTCTAGAACATCAGTCTTGTGTTCAATAAATTATACCATAGTGTAATGAAATATACGGTAGACTGTACAATTACTTTAAAATTTACGAAATAGTTAGAGCCTCCCATCTTCTTGTGATATTTTTCCAGACGTCACTATTAATTAACTCTTCGAGTAGCGGTTTGTCAAAAAGTGTTGGTGTTGCTTACCGTATTGACATGCCTCGCAGAAGTTCTCTGTTATCTTGACGTCAATCATCGAATCGCTGATTAGTTTCTCTTTGCATATCAATCTTATGTATTGTACTTGTAGTTTATATGACCAAGATAATCATGCCAACACTTCATGTTCATTGTAAATTATCAAATATGTATTGTTTCTTGAACGCTTAAAAAAATATACGAAAAAGATTATTATGCGTTAAGATAAGATTATTTGCGTTTTATGCCACTAGCTTTTAGTATATCGTCCAGGAACAGTTACACGGAATCATTTTTAAAAACTGCTTTATACTCGTAGTTTTTATTGCACGCATCTACGGGGAAAAGATTTTTATTAAAAGGCACGTAGAGTACTTCCTCCAGTATGCTGTCTAATCATTGATCGGTTACAAGAGTCTTTATGTACAGTGCCTCGCCCATGCATCTTGCACTTTGTGCCATCTAAAGAAACGTGCTCATCTTCATAAGAATGAAGGTTAAAAATCCAGATACATCAGACTGATACGTCATATGTTTCGATGCTCCACTATCGAAGATCCACATGTCCTTCATCGTTAGATTAGGATTTTTTTTTCATAATTTCAGCCGAGAAAGCTGATTCAATTCTTGAATCATTGTTCTTCTGTTTCTCCTTGTTTCAGATGTCTCGATCTTTTTCTTTCAGCACTTTTTTATGTGGCCTGGTTTGTGACAATAAAAAGACTCCTTCTTTGAAAACTTTGTTTTCTTTGAAAGCTCTATCTTCTTTTCTGTTGCTCTCGGTCAAATCTTGTTTGATTTTAGATTTGTGGAGCGCGCTAGTCATCTCGTCTGTTACATGCTTTCTAGCTTCCTCTTTGATGAGACGCTTTTTTAACTTGTCAAGCATTTGGTTCGCACTCTCCACAATATCCCGGGCAGTCACGAGAACATTACATTTTTCAAGCAAGCTTCCCAAAATTTTAGCCATCAAAGTTACGTTCAAAACAGTCTCTCCGATCATCAATGTAATTCATCTATCCGCGCCATTTTGTACTCGCGGAATCGGGTCATTCGAAGTCATTAGAAGTAATTTATTCGACTCACTTTTGTTTGTGTACATTTGTACACAAAGTTTAGTTTGTTCCACATTTTAGCTGCCGTATTGCAGGTCAACAGAAATTCAAGTTGTATTCTATTGATGACGATATAATTATTTTGGCATTTTTTCCTGTCCCATTGTGCTCTTTGATTATCTGTCGTTGCTTCTTCTCATTTCTCTATGCGAATCTATTTGCAACAAAGACTGCTTTCATCTGGAATTTCCAGGCTTGGAAGTACATCCTATCGAACTTTCCGATACTCCTTAAGTCGATCTGCCATGTTTGAAACTGTGTTTCTTGTTCTGCTAAACGATTCTAGGCTGTTGAGCCTTTACGGTTACCATATACGTCTTGCATACACCGAGAGAACAGAGAGAAAGAAAAAAACAGCCACGCTAGACCGCGAACGACACATTCACAAGAAGCATACCATATATGCGCGCGCAGCAGATCTCTTATTCGCTCTTATCCACACAAAATGGTGTTAACAGTATTACCGTGTTAACAATGTAAAAACAAAATATATAATTAGACTTGAAAAACAGACGAAAAATACATTAAACAATTAGTTTGTTCCTCTTGTGATTCAATAGACTATATGTAGCAAGATATTATGTGCTTTAGCATTTGTGACAGCTTATGAATTTGTCCTTTCTTAACGTAATGTCCCGATTTTAAACAATTGATATGACATAGTTTTTCTGTGTTTTTCTTATCTCTGTATGTCTATCTGAAACAGAAACTGTTTTAGAAATTCCACACAATTATAAATACAATGGTTATCTTTGCAAATGGAATATGTCTATAAAGAAACAGCTAACGCAATTCATTTGTCACTCTTTTTACTTGCTTTTTACCTGCATATCCTTTTATTTAACTTTATTGCCTTCCAACATATCGAAGGTGCAACATCCCTTTCAAAAATTTGAAAAAATCCTTGATTATAGGCATATGATTCTGATTTAGTTATCTTACAACTTCTTTCCACTTACGTTGAAAATGGTAATCTAATTTACTCCTCGCAAGGAAAATAATGATAGTATGCCAATGATTCACAGATTCATTTAAAACTTCTAGAGCCTTCAAGTGCAAACGTATACAATGAATTGTTTCAACGATTTATGTTTATCTTTAGTAATTTGCGTAAACTCTAAAAGTCCCAAATGTCTGTTTATAATTAATCTTTAATTTTCATAATGACTTTTCAACAAGTCTCAAGCTATCTTATAATTTTCAGTTGATGTATCTAAGCTACTTATTACTTCTAAAGTTTTAATATATTAGGTGTACAAAAAAGTTCTGAGCTTTTTTTTGTAAAATTCAATCTTTATTCGTATGTAATTGTACGGAAATGGCTTGCTGCGTAACGCCAAGCTGTTCTGCAAGCTCCTTTTCAG
>Ga0157364_1003060_pt1:0-10000 | contig 16053 bp, 9 predicted proteins | sample AttsexASBM2_FD_111476 | JGI IMG/M metagenome (GOLD analysis project Ga0157364, IMG submission 111476) | Fungus gardens microbial communities from leaf cutter ant in Ribeirão Preto, State of São Paulo, Brazil - Atta sexdens ASBM2 | ecosystem: Host-associated > Fungi > Mycelium >...
AAAAAAAAAAAAAAAAAAAAATAAATAAAGAGAGAAAGTGTGTATAAAATATATATATATATATATATATATATATATATATATATATATATATATGTATAACGCGCTACATTTGTATATAGCTTATAAAAAATTTATTTATAATATGAATTTCTCATATCTCATTTTTAAAGTATAAGATAAAAAATAAATTTTTACATAAAATATAACACTAAAAAAGTGAAACAAGAGAAAGGAAAAAGGTATCATATATTTATTATTATTAATTTTTAATCTTAATTTTTTTCCACATTTCTATATGTGTTTTCCGACGAACGTTTCGCTCGCGGTCAATGTGTAATATACATATATCTATGCAGGCGACATCGCTGGCAACCGTGGACACGGTCGCCTCGGCAACTGCCATCAGTTCCGTAAACAAAGGCACACATTGTCGTGTCGAGGGTCGCGTGAAAAAAATTTCCTCGACCGAGGGTCGCACGTTTGATGTACGAAGATGTGAATGCACCGCGACGGCTCGCACTTGTCTCCGTGTCCGCCCGAAAGACTCTCTTATTTGCGAAGACTCTCCCTCGTTCCGGAACCACGTCTTCACTTGAGAGTTTCGTCGACGGCATCGCTGCTGCGACAATGTCGGGGAAAAAGGCTACGGAGAAGGTCTCCGAGATTGATGCGCATATCAACAAACAATACGACATTGTGCGACGTCTCGGCAAAGGGGTAATAACGTTATCCTCCCCGTTTATTCTAGCATGTAGGATGGCATGTAAGATAATTTTGTGCATGTCGTGGAAACGAGTTAATTTCGAATGTATATCTTTATCCCCTATGCGAAATAAAAATACGTAGATTTACAGTAAAATATGCTCATCTAAATTAATTGTAATTTTATCAAAAGTCATATCGTATTTTATTCAGATGTCGTGTGTTATTTGTTAATATATAAATTATAGGAGAAATATGAAATTGTAAGAATAATATATATATTATTCGCGGTTATTTCAGATAAACATGAAATTTTTAATTAATAAATATATACAGTTTGATGGAAAATAAATTGTATATATATTCGATATTTTCATGTCATTTAATATTTTTAGAATTTTTTTTTTCAGAAATCAACCGATTTTTTTTGTTATCAAATTTATCTCAATAATTTTTCTACAATTGCTTCGTGTGTAATATTTTGTCGATTATTTTATATTTTTTAGTTTAATTTTATTAAAATTATTTTTTTACATAATTATTGCTTATTGCTATCTTGATAATAATAAGATAATAAAACATAATGATAATAAAAAACGTAAGATAATAAAACTTTGATAAGAAAATGAAATCATAGTATGTACATTAATATTATATACACGAAATAAAATTTATACGATAAAAATTTTTATTATATCAACGTTTTCCAACATTTTCCTTTTAAAGAAGATGTCAATAATCGTCATGATTATCTACTTCAGGAAAGTAAAGTTGGAGACAATCGATAATGTCGCCGTCGCAACGATAACGATGGCAAACGGATTGTGGTACCGCAAGTCAATTTTTGTTAGACATCTATTTACATAATTTGTATCTGATGATAGGTTGCAATCTCATTTACATCATAATAACGCAAATTTATGCAATAACTTGTGTTTAGTACTGTTTATTCTTATTTTACGACATCGAGATAATTCCAATCAGTAAAAGTGAAATAGAAAACGTACTAGTTATATAAAACAATTTTATATATAATTTTTATCTATATTACATATACATTTGTATAAATATTATTAAGGATTTATTGAGTAATTATAATTTTAATAAGAAATATATACGAGGATAATAAAAGATTTCTTTTTTTTTGATAGATTTTCTATAACAATGACAGTAACATTATTTAATTCTTCTTTTTTATACAGGCTTATGGTATAGTATGGAAGGCAATCGAAAAGAAAAGGAAGGACATCGTCGCGGTGAAGAAGATCTTTGACGCCTTCAGAAATCAGACGGATGCGCAGCGTACGTTTCGCGAGATTATGTTCTTACTGTCGTTCGCCAATCACGAGAACATTATAAAGCTGATCGGACTGCATAAGGCGGACAACGATCGGGACATTTACCTCGTTTTCGAGTACATGGGTGAGTTTTACCCGGTCCGAAGAAGAATTCGCACACATACGCATACGAAGGTCACGCCATGTGCGCCGATTCTCAGACTTTTGGCCTGAAACACGTTTCGGCCCGTTTCCCCAGAAACCGATCTCCACAACGTCATTAAGCGGGGCAACATCCTCAAGGACATCCATAAGGTCTTCATTATGTACCAACTTTTTAAGGCGATCAAGTACATACACTCAGGCAACGTTATCCACCGAGACTTGAAGGTGAGTCTTATGATTTAAAAGTGTTCTTAAAAAGTCCAGTTAATTTTTAATTAATTAATTCGTACTAAAAGAATATCTTTAGAAAATTTTATATAATTTTAATTTCATATTTAATTGTGAACTTTTAATCACATAAATTTGAAGAATACTTTTTTTGGTTTTATGTGAAATCTTTTTAATTTTTTTACCTTTTTCATATCAAATTTTTAATTTATCGTATTTGTTCATGATAGAAAAAATACACTGTTCCTTTATGTCGAGTTTGCGTTATTCTTTCTTTGCAGCCGTCCAATGTTCTTTTAAATGCGCAATGCCATTGTAAGATTGCGGATTTTGGTCTGGCACGCTCGGTTACACAGATCGGCGAAGGTGATGGTGAGACAGGAAATGATCCAACTTTGACGGATTACGTCGCTACACGGTGGTATCGCGCACCAGAGATTCTGATAGCTTCAAAGAGGTACATGTTTATTTAAAATGGAACATAAAGTGCAATATTAAAATTTTGTAATTGTAACAGAATTGAAATATTCATTTCGACTTACTTCTGTTCAGAAAGTGATTATTCGGAAAGAGTTATTTTTATTGTGCAAACTTATGGTTATTAATTTAAATAAAAAACGATCTTTCTCTCTCTCTTTCTCTCTTTCAATAATTTATAATAGTGTTCAATATTATAAAAAAATATAATTTATTTATAATAATTTGTGATAGGATTTAATATTAAAAAAAATGCGCGTATCTATATGTATCTATATTTGTTCCAAACTTTTATATCATAAATGCTTGAATTTAATGTCGTATCCCTGTATAATTGGGTAATTAGAATTTTTTTTATACGCGAAGTTTAGATATTGCAAGAATCGGATTCTATCATCCACATGGCAATATAAATATTTTTAGATATACAAAGGGGATAGATATGTGGTCTTTAGGTTGCATTCTCGGCGAAATGTTACTTGGGAAGCCACTCTTTCCCGGTTCATCAACGATAAATCAAGTTGAGAGAATAATGGTAACTTTACCTCCACCGACAGACGAAGGTAATTCTTCTCTTAACTATTTAATAAAATGAAAAAAAAGAAAAAAACTAATAACTGGATCCTTTCCAATAATTTTTTCAGATCTAATATCGGTTAGCGCCGGTTATGGAACTAATTTATTGGAAAAAACACCCAACAGACCCAGAAGAACTTTAAAAGACTTGTTGCCAGAAGTGTCAGAGAAAGCTTTGGACCTTATCAGCAATTTGATAGTCTTCAATCCCACGCAACGGTTTACAGCAGTCGAAGCACTAGAGCATTCATATGTCGCCGAGTGAGTATATATTTATAATTTATAATAATGTAACTTCGTAGAAAGTATAGAAAGATTTAAAATTAAATTTATTTTGTGTTTGATTAAATTAAATTTCCATTCTCTTTGAAATCATCCATAGATTTCCTTTAATTCAATTGTTCTTCGTTCGCGATCAATATTTATAATTTATTATCTGTACGTAGAGAAAAAAACAATTATTTTTTTTTAATTTTTACTGCAATATCTGAATTATATTTAAAATATTTGATATATATTATGTAAAATAAATTTATATATATATATATATATGTATATTTAAAATTCTTTTTTCAACAGTTTTCATAGGAGAGGAAACGAACCGGAAAGGGGCTCCAGTGTCATACCATTGTTGAGTGATGATGTGCAACTCTCAGTCGACGAATATAGAAATAAACTGTATGCGATGATGGACGAAAAACATCGGAAACATAAAAATATGTGAGCATATATTTATTCATACAGTCAGCGATTATTGCTTTATTCAACGTTGCATTATTAAAATATGGTGTGATTGGGTCTCTCTATTTGTTTATAAAAAATAATTTTAATAAAAATAGATTTATATATTTTATAACGATTTTTTTTTTTTTTTTTTCTTTATTTTTATAGGTCAAAATCCAGGCTGCGGCGATTGTCTGAAAGCATTAGAAAGGAAACCAGAAACAGTAGCAGTAACCCGGTGATCGGCCAAGGTGATACGATTGTCGGTGAGAGGAATGTTAAATGAGATTTCTTTAACTCCTACAACTTCATTTTATTAATTTCTAAACATACATGGGTGGAAAAATGCCATATTCGGTCAAAGCAGTTGTTCATACCTAATAATATTTCTTGTAAATTTATATAATTTCCAGTTCAAGCAAAACTGTACGTCGATTATTTGTCAGTCTTGAAACACAATTCTAAATCAAAGTTGGAGTAATACAATATGACAAATTAAATTGACAAGCATTTCAATATTATTAATGCTATTAATTTTCAGTTTATTTTTCTACAAACTTTCCTTTTTAGCGTGCTCGTCATTGCCAAGCAAAAAGACAATCAGGCCATCTCAGGGTGATACTCCGCGAGGCGTTACAAGACCACAGACGATGAACAATCCCATAGATCCGCCACAGAAGACCTTAACAAACACCCGGTATAATGGTAAGAATCTTACACTAATAATATTTCAATTTTATGATAAGTATGGAGATTAATTGATGAGCGCGCGCGCGCGTGTGTGTGTGTGTGTGTGTGTGTGTGTGTGTGTGTGTGTGTGTGTGTGTGTGTATAACATCGGAAATTAAATTTATCGAGATTATATTGATCTCCAAAAAATTTCAATTACTGCATTTGCGATAAATTGACAGTTAAAAATGTGGCGACACAGTACGCATGTAACTTGACGAATGGAAATATACCCCCAGCAGCGGCCAAAAGTTGCTTCTACTTTAATCAGCAGCAGCTGTCGAAATCCCAGCGTTCCATTCAATCAGATCAGATGGCCATGGTGAGTGTAAAATTATTTTCTTGTTTATTTCACACTCCTCCATGTTTGCTCTGTCGCCTCCTTGTTAAGAATCATCTTATCACGGGAAGGTAAACGGTAAATTTTGTTATTACAGGCTGCATGTCGTGTGGGATTTGCGTTTAGTAGGTACTGTAACCACTCATTTTATGCATCACCTAGCAGATTGCATTCGACATTAATTTATGCACGCTATACACACATTTGAAAATAAATTCTTAACTCCACCGTAATGACAAGTGCCGCATAAAAATATAGTTTAGATAATTCTTTATCCTGATAAGAAAATAAATAAATTTTGAATAACGATAAAGTAATAAAAGAAACATTTAAGAATTTTAAACACGACTGTATGTGTGAATACATAATCAAATAATATGATAAAGAAAGCCAAAAACGATCAAATTTGGATGTTTCAAATAATACATTATATATTTTTATATTAAATTAATTTATTTCAGATATCATTGAGAGCCGAAAAACTTTCGGTTTCAACACAATCATTCTGAAACACTAATAAACCCCTCTAAATTAGAATAAATAAAAAGAAAGTAAGAAACTTATTGCGAAAAAATATTATTTCAGCCAGAATTCGAACCTGAGAACCTCTCAATTTTTCAGGAAGAGTGTCTTATGTCTGAAATAAATTAATTTAATATAAGAATATATAATGTATTATTTGAAATCCAAATTTGACCGTTCTTGGCTTTCCTCTATCGTATTTGATGTAATAAAAGAAATTTTATAAAGTTAATTTGCAATTTTAACTATATCGAATCATTTTGTTGCACGATATAAAAATGCTGAAATATTTTTTAATAACGCGTTTCATTACCACAGAATTAAACACGTTGATAAATCCTCCTCAGGAGTTTAATTATGCATCCTCCTCAGGATCAGGATTTAATTATGCATCACAATTGGTTAAAATTACAAAAGTGAGCAAAGTTATTACTTTTTAATTTACTGTTGACCAATGAAATTATAAAATTCTAATAAATTTGCTTATTTTTGTATTTTTCTTTAAATTGTATAATACACAATCGAACTTCAGTTCATCATATATGTACTCTGCACTTTTGTCAATAGTCATCAAATGTTATAGTCATACATCAAAATCAATTCACGCTACTATATACATTCGTATCGATATTTCATCGTGCCTATGGAATTTCTTCAATTTCAGTACGGCGTCAGAGGCCGATCAAACCAATTAACAGCAACAGCACAACGCACCAAACCGCGAAGAGTCAGCAGGCAACAAACACAGGCGCCAAGGCCCTTCACCTCGGCATCTGATTGTCGTGGCGACAATCATTGGCCTAAAAAGATGCCGACGAAGCTGATCAGAATCAGCAACAGTCCGAATATTAAACAACCCAACAACATTGCAAAGACTGTCGTCAGAACCATGGACATCAGGACCACAGAGGTTAGCAGTCCGGAATCGTCATGTATCGGCCACCAGTCCCAGACCATCCGCAACTATTTCAATAAGGTACCGTTGCTGACTCAGCAGCAACCTCAAGTGCGGAATCACACCTCTTGTCGCGGTAGGGACAACTTCATCAACAAATCATTCGCCGTGGATACTGTGACAACCAACAATTGTTTTAAAAATGCGGCGCGCGGACAGAGCAGCAGATTACGCGCGAAGCACAGCTTCGATGTCAACTACGTCAGTCAGAAGAGACCGTCGACGACGTGCAACAAGTCGAGGTTTCTGAACAGTCACAGTCAGAGTCATGGCGTAATAGCGGAATCGATTTACAAGGACCTCTGTAATGGGACTATAGGATGGTGAGTGTGCGGCGGATAGGCTTCCCCGAAGATGATGAACAACGATCAGATGGGAAAATAATGCGACGATCGCTTCACTTTTTTTTCGAGAAAATCTAGATAGAGACGAAACGTTCAAACCGATCGTACACACGAATTCTTTTCAGCGAGATTTTTTTTGCGGGAAAGATGTGTTCTCGAGCGTCTCGAGGATCTTTACATGCGGAGTTTATGGACGGAATTTGGAAAAAATCTATAGTTGAAACATTTTCAACTTGCAATTAGATCGATGCGGACACAAAACACGCAATTTTTATTTTTAAGGAATATCATTTTTTTTCTATTTCTTCTAGATCTATTTTATAATAATATATCTAATTGATATTTTATCGAGTTTTTTTATATTCATCTTGTAGTTTGTTGTAATGCAAACATTTTATAGTAATTATATATATAATTCACATTTAATGCATCTTTTTTTATATTTGTGTTATAGTTTGCTGTAATACAAACAATTGTATAGCAACAATGAAAAAAAATTTTTATTATTAATTCCGCGATAAGAAACAGGCGGTCGTCGTAGATTATCCTAAAAGTTCGTTCATTCATCCTCGTGCAAGAAGCATATCGCCTCATGCAAACGTGAACACGATCCAAGATTCTTGAGTAAATAATAAACAAATTTTACACAAAGTAGATGCATAATTAATGGTATCAATATGCTTTCGAGTTCCCACGGATATAATTGGAGTCAAAAACGATTTCGTTTCAAGGAACACACAAATAAAATATCAATATTTGGAAATAAATATGATCTTCAAGATTACTACCTCCTATCATAGTTACTTTTTATATTACGTAAAATATCGAAAAGGCAAATGAGATTTGAATGTAGTTTCTCTTCTTTTTTATAACGAAAATGCGACAATAAATGAGATCATATAACAAGACAATAAGAAATCAAAATTTGTTTTTACGAAAAAAGAAATGAAGACTTTTTTTTTAAATATCATTGCAATTGGCAGTACCTTCAATCATCCATTTCGACAAACAGCAGAAATGAAATAAAGAACAGGAATTGCATGGAGACTGCAATGATTATCCCGTGGGAATACGAAAACTGTAGGAATTTAGGACGTAAGCAATACGATTCACGTGGGGCCATACAGCGGAGCATACATATTTTTCTATGCCATTTTATTTGTATGACGTGAATATATGAACACGACATACGCATATATATATGCACGTACGCACTACTATAGTAGGTATCTATCATCGATTTAGTGTACAAATCTCATTGTATCATACCTTGTGTCGTAATGTCATTGCGCAGCGATGATCGACAGCGCTCGGACTTATTACGTGCTATTCGTATTGTGAGAATAAAATTTTAATAAAAAAGAAAGAGTCTTTTTATTAAAGAGAAAACAATTGATAATAAACGCCTGTTCTCAGAAAAAAAATAATTGGCACAGTGAAGCAGCTAGTTAATGTTGTCCGTCTGTGGTACATAAAGTACTCGACTCTAATTGGCTGCTCTTTAATTCATATTTGTCCTTATTCTGTCGTTGATCCCTCCTATTATGTCCTGGAGCAATCTGTATATTCGAATTATCATAAATATTTTTCAATTCAATGTTGATACGTTTTAAATTATATGAATTGCTGCGTCCTGAGAAAAGCTGTTGAAATGATATAAAACTTTTTTGTTGTTGTTCTGCTAGAACACATTGTTCCTTTGTCACAGTTATTAACTTTCGTTTACAAGGGATACATGGCACGTCATCAGCGATCGTCATCGCGTTCTGCAACAATGTAAAAAGAATGACTAATTTTCATGTTATCAGTCGAGATTAACGAAGTTAGGGGATCATATTTTTAATTTTGTTTTTTTTAACATAAAAAATGCAGAATTCTTTTTTATTTTTATAAGGAACTGTAGAACAATATATAAAAAAAAGTATACAAATTAATTCGATGTCTTTTTTTCATAATTTAAAATTATTCGCACAAAAACAAGTATACATTTGATATTCGAAATAGTCTTTATTGTTTTTGATGATTTTATACCATCTTTCGGGCAACTGACGACCTCCCTCGCGAAAGAAATTTGGCGATTTTAACTCGATAAAGTCATCGATAAAAGAATTAACCGAATTAATTTGTACTTAATATGAAAAGTGCTACTAGAAACTATCATTTTTTTAACATTAATACCGTAAAGTTAGCATGACATTTTAATAATATGATAAAAATATTAGCAGTTTCAATAGCATTTTTCATAATACCTTAGAGAAATAAAAAAGTTTCACATTCATCCTATACACTAAAAAATAAAATAGAAAATATAGTAACTTTGCAAATCTAGCACGACACTAAAGCACAAAAAAAATATTAATAACATTCAGCACGAAATTTGAAAATTGTCATCTTGATTTTTTTATGATTTTGTATTCTACCTAAGAAATTTATATCAATATCGGTAATTTTTCTCAAGTATTGAACATCTAATTAAGTGTATAAAGAATTCAATAAAAAAAAACATTTTTTTATGAAAATATTTTTGATAATACCTGTCTAATGTCTAGAGATCCACGTAATTATTATTTCAATTTGTATTTATTCAGAAAAGCAAGGATTTTACTGCAAGGGATTATTAGTTTAACTTTATAAAAAAATTGAGAATTTATGAAAAAAATGTGTAATTAATTTACTCTTCGCAAAGGATCATGATGCGATAGATTAGTGGAGATACAACATAAAATCTTCACAAGTTTCTGACGAAAACCACGGGTCATCCAACAATAGACCACAGGATTCAAAGCACTGTTTGCATGTCCCAAAAATAGGAAGTACTTCAGTGTGTTATTTGTTGAGGTTGATGGGCCTGTAAATAAAATGTATAAGAAATTTATTAAAATTAATTAATCTGTACTTATCGACGTGAAAAAGATTGCATTTTTATTTATTTTAGACTAGATTATTTTTATTATAATAT
>Ga0157364_1003060_pt1:12500-16053 | contig 16053 bp, 9 predicted proteins | sample AttsexASBM2_FD_111476 | JGI IMG/M metagenome (GOLD analysis project Ga0157364, IMG submission 111476) | Fungus gardens microbial communities from leaf cutter ant in Ribeirão Preto, State of São Paulo, Brazil - Atta sexdens ASBM2 | ecosystem: Host-associated > Fungi > Mycelium >...
TAATGTTTTTATATATATATGTAAAGTGTCATGAAAATATACACAGTAAGAGATTAAATAATCAATGATATATATTTATTATTCACACAATAAAATAACATAAAAGTACATACAAATGATAAGTGCGATCAGACTAGATTATAAATTATTGAGAGCTTTGTAAAAATTCTTACTTTGCAGATAAGAAGTTAATTTGCACAGGAATTCACTGTGATTCCATGACATTGATATTTCCTGGCTGATTGTCATTGGCATGCATATTGTGGCAACCAATAAATCAGCCATGGACAGATTAATCACAAAATAATTTGTAACGCTGTAAGAATTGTATCTCTTTAATTTTATATATATAAGCAAAATCTATCTTTTTTCTGCGATTATTTATGTATGTATAAATTTAAATATCTAATTAATAAAATCTAAAGCTCGATTATATTTTCTATTAATATTTTATAAATAAAAAATTATTGTTTATTTTATGATCATATTTTTGTTCCATTAATTTAATGAATATTTTATGTTGATGAGAGAAATGTGTAAGTTAATTCTAGCAACTTTAGTTAAGAATATTGATAAGTGTAAATTTTTTGCAAATAAAGATAAAGTTCATAGAATATTAGATTTTAAAATGTGGTACAAATTCAACAAAAGAAGGTCTTCAGAAGGCTCACATAAATTCAAGAAGTTCTTCAGAAGGCTCACATAAATAGCAGTACATAAGATTTTCTGTTTGTTTTGATACGAAATTAGTATAATGCTTCGTAACCATATATTCAAATTTTCAGAAGTTTATTAAATTATTTTTGATAATCAAATCACTGACTTTATATAAAATATTTTTATTATATACATAATTTAGTTAATAAAATTTAACACGATGCTTGTGTTGCGTTTGATAGAAACAATCTTCACCAAGATAGCTCTAATTCCGATTGTGGAGGAGATTATTGCTCTAATGAAAAATATATTCTGGTGCAGTGTTCGTAACTGTTCAGGTATTTCACGAAGCGCTACATATATCCGTCGCTTATTTCCGACTTATATACGCAACGTATCATGCAAATAAACTATCCGCAATGCATTCATAATGGACGAACAGCTGCGGTTGCTGTCGGTAGTAGGTCTTCGATTATTTTTCAATCAGAAATTCGTGCTCCCACACGAAATGCTATTGAAATCGCATAAGATCACAATGAGCCATCGGAGAAGCCATCTCCTGCCGTCTACTTTCCGAATTTGTTATTCAATAAATTCGTACTATTGTTTGTTTCATATCGGGGATGTGAATCTAGTTCCACACGTAATAAAGATTTGTAATATAGTTTGTTGGCACTTAATTAAAAAAAATTTTTTTTTTTTTCAAAAAATTTGAAACTATAACATCCTGAAAATCTATTAATAATTCAACATAGAACAATATAATTCAATTTAATAAAGATATAAAATTTGAAAGATGCGGATATTAATTTCGTATCTCGTTTTGCTTATTTATTACAAATATCAGGTAATTCATAATTAATAATCTAAATTCAATTAAAAACTTTGCATAATTACTTACCTCTTTAAATGATATTTGCAGACTACAATTATCACAAAAATGTTAGCTATCACACCGACTAGTACAGTTGGTACATAAAGAATAATCAACAAATAATCCTTATTGCTTCCATGAAAAGAATTATAAAAATCCCATAGTATCTTGATCATAATGTCATTCTGCGATGACAACTCGTTCGCCATCATTGTGATCTTCGTGCAATCCTATTATACGACTAGATCCTGAGTCAACCAAGAAGCTACGTAAAAATATTAAAATAGAAAGTAATGATGGTAGTATAAATAATAGAGAACACAAAAAAGTCGAGATTTTTCGGCACGGATTCTGGACAATAAAAGTCTACTCTAACGACTTTTTTCCGAATATGAGGAACAAGTTTTCGCTGTACCGTGGTTTGTTACAACAGCAGCGACGTACACGTACACCGAGAGTCTTGGCAGTTGCGCACAATGTGGTCCAACTTCTCACAGTTCCGGCACTTACGTTCGCAGAATCTTTTATTGGCATCAAGCTGTACGCGAGGAAAGGGTTCACAGTAGTAACACATGGAATGTTACCAGTTACCATCATCAGAGTCGCGGTATCGGTTTGAATCATGATCGGAGCAGACGCTTGCGAAATTGTTTAGTGGTAGTTTTATTTCTCTTAGGCGTTTGTGTTGAATTTCCGGTGATGACTATAGCCAATGTTTGTTTAATTATGAAGCTCGGTGAGATATCAACTTGATATTCGGTTTCTTTGCTTCCTTTCATCTTCCTTTAATAATTTACATCCTTTTTAATAGCACTTATTTGGAATACATCCTAGAGATGTCCTTGACAATTCAAAGGATATACGGACATCCTCTAGATGTTCTAAGGACATCTCCTGGAGATCTGTGCTGTTAGGATATTTTATTACTTTTTTAATAAACAGTATTATAAGATAATATTATAAAAAGAATGAATTCAAATAAAAATTTAAAAATTTAAACTTACATTTTTTGTAATATACATATGTATATATCATAGCTATCATTTATTAAAAATGAATTAACAGATTCAGATTTTTATTCTAAATGTTATTATTTTTAATTTTTAGATAACAAAACGCAAACAAAATTTTACTTGAAATAATCTTTCCTAAATCTTTCCTAAATTAATCTTAGACATTTTCTAATTTACCAATTTTATTTTCTAAAATTTCTTATAAAATTAATTTTTTTTAATATACGTATGCTGTAGAGTGCAGACTGTAGGAAACATTATTTTTCCTTCCTTATAATCTTTCTAAATATGTATAAATTGAATATATGTATTAATTGAATCATACGTATTAATTGAATCTGTTTTTTACTTGCTCTTATCAAGAACAATCGTTAAATTGAAGTGACAAATTTTTATCGATATTTTGTAATAAACTTTAAAATAGATTCTTTCTCGGCATAAATTTTAAATGTAAATGCGCGCAACAAGATTGCTGCAACATTGTAAATTAATGTAAACGATCTATAATTCAATGCCATTAATATTAAAATCTCAAATATAGACATACTTTATATAAGTGATAAACTTTACGATATTCATTAAGAAAATGACAATAAAATTGTAAAGAAACATTCTCGAATACAAAAACTCGAATGCAAAAACTTTTTCAACCAGAAATAGATATGCGCATTGATCTGATGTTGCTTCTACTGTTCCAAAATTTTGGATAAAATTCTACATTTTTTTCATATACATACATCATTTAAAATTATGTTTCTTTGTTAATTAATTATAATTAGTTTAATTATAGTTTAGCCGAAAAAGTTGAAATAAAAAATCAACTTCTTATACGGAAAGAAAAAATTTGCTATAATCGCTAATCCTTTGCCGTAATGGCAAATTTCAAATTTCATTTGCGAATATAGGGATTGCAAAATTATTTGCAGATGTAACAAATAAAATTTGTTTGTGTTTGCTGCAGTTGCAATAAGTATATCAAATAAGTAAAAGATATATAATTGCATATAAT
>Ga0157364_1003061_pt1 | contig 16051 bp, 12 predicted proteins | sample AttsexASBM2_FD_111476 | JGI IMG/M metagenome (GOLD analysis project Ga0157364, IMG submission 111476) | Fungus gardens microbial communities from leaf cutter ant in Ribeirão Preto, State of São Paulo, Brazil - Atta sexdens ASBM2 | ecosystem: Host-associated > Fungi > Mycelium > Unclassified ...
CATGGCAGAAAGACTTCTATTCGACTCAGTCTTCTATGATGAAGTTACACCTGTTAGTATCTCAACACTGAAACCTGTACTTGGAGTAATAGGGGTTTTACCACTAAAACCCCGAGCATCTCCTATAATATCTATTTGTATATAAGACTAGTAGTTACACTGTAATTTGCTAGTCTAATAATCAACAAAGATAACTTCTTATTGAACTCAATCTCTGGTATTCAATGGCAACACACCAAATCAGTACTCACTTCTCTTTTGGACTTCTCCCTATTATTTGAAGTTGTAACTACACAGTAGACAGATGGCACAGCATATAAGCTGAAACCAAGGTTATTCTACATGTCTGCACAACTCTGAGTCCAGCTTGTGGACTTTTACCCCTGGTGTGAACTATGCCTGACATTTAGCACTAAATCATCATCTATCTGCCACTTCTCATTTCTCAATATCTTAACTCCAGCTTTTTTTATTTCTTCTACTGCTTTTATCACTTCATCATCCTTCACTTCTGATTTTTTAATTTTTTCAATTATTTCTTCTTCAGCTCTCTCAATCAACAACTATTCCTTTTCTATTGCTCTGATCTCTAACCACTCCTTCTTTAACATCACCTGATTCTTATTATCTCTCTCTACCTCCTCTGCCCAATCTGTTCTTTTACTCAAACTATTTGCTTGTTCCATACTCTTGCCAGCCACATACTTCAAAGTGAAATCAAATCTTGACAAATATAAGGCCCATCTAGTCTGTCTTCAATTTAACTTCTGAGCTTTCATAAAGCACTTCAAGTTTTTATGATCTATCCAAATTTCAAACTGACTCTTGGCTTCTTCTAAAAAATGCCTTTATGCTTCTAAACACCAAATAATCACTAACATCTCTTTATTGTGAATCTCATAGTTTCTTTCAGCTTTATTCAACAATTTTGAAATATAGGTGACTGGTCTCTACTTCTTATCTTTACACTTCATTGACAATACTTCTCCCATAGCAAAATCCAATGCATCTGCCTCTATTCTCATCTCTTTATCCAAGTCTGGTGTTACTAAGACTGGTTTTGCCATAAACCTCTCTTTCAACTCCTCAAATGATTTTTGCTTCTTCTCTTCCCAGTTCCACTTTATCTCCTTCCTTGTCATCTCATGCAATGGCTTCATTATCTTTGCAAAATCTTTGACAAACCATTTATAATAGTTTGCCAACCCCAAAAACTTCTACACATCTTTCATACTCTTTGATACCAGCCAATATACCACTTCTTGCACTCTCTTCTTTTCCATTCTTACACCATCTGGTCCTATTATCACCCCTAAAAATTCAACTTCTCTAACTTTCCACACACATTTCTCTGGTTTTATGAACAAATCATTCTCTTCCATTTTTCTTAATACTTCTTCTACAATTTCATCATGTCCTTCCTCTGTTTCTATCACTATCATCACATCATCAATAAATGCTACTACTTCTTCTTTCTCTATCATATTTCTAAGCAAGTCATTCATCATTGCTTGGAATGTTGCCAGTGAGTTTGTCAACCCAAAGAACATTACCATTGGCTCAAAGGCCCCTTTGTCAAGATCAAAGATCATGGACTTAGTTTTTTCTTATTTCTTTTTCTCATTTTATTTTATTTTGATTTATCTTTTATTTTTCTATTTTTAGAACTCTGGGGTTAGGGTTAGAAGTGATCAGTCATACTGTCACATCAGCCACATCTGATGGTGTGGTCACAACATTGATTACAGGACTTAAGAGAAGGAAGTAGAAGGTTCTGGAACAAAGTGATGTCATACAACATAGACACCACATGTTGGCCTCATGCTTTACACATGGTCATTTAGGGCAGGGTGCCACAGTAGCTAGCATGGACCATCTGTAGAAGTATATAAGATAGACTATTTTGTAAAGAGCTCTCTATTGAGTTCTCTTGTATTACTCTAATACAAGAGTTTGTGCTTTTATCCAACTCAAAGGATTTAAGTTCATAACACTCTTCTGGCATTAAAAATGCTGCCTTCCACTCATCTTCTTCCTTAATCCTTATATTGTTGTATCCCCATTATAAATCCATCTTTGTAAACATCTTCTTCTTTCCAATGTTATTTATCAAATCTGAAATCAGTAGCAATGGATAATTATTTTTAATTGTCCAACTGTTCAGGTATCAATAGTCCTGCACCATCCTCTTATTACCATCTTTTTTTGGCACAAAGAACACCAGTAATACCTGTAGTGACTTTGATGGCCTAATATACCTCTTCCTCAACTGATCTTTCACAAACTCCTGGACTTCCTCTCTCTCTACTCTTGACAACAAATATATCTTCCCCTTTTTGGCACAAAACCTTCTCTGAGATCTATGGCATGATTCCAAGTCTTCCTTGTTGGCATTCTCTCTGACTCTTTCTCCTCAAACACCTTCAAATATTTATAGAACTGTCTTGGAATCATCTCTTCTACCATTCTCAACTCTATCAAATCTTCTTCTTCTTCATCTCTCTCTTCTTTCTTTTCCTCTACTATTCTTACTATTGCCATCTCTTCTTCTGTTGTTGGTCTTCTAAATTATTCTCTCTTTTTCTCTTTCTTTTTCTGCTTCTGCCATCCTGGCTTTGTTTGTTTTCTCCTTCTCTATTTCTTTCTACACTCCTCTAGACATTTCATCATTTGTACTTCCCCTGTTTTCTAATCTATCTCTGGGTTGTGGCATGCTAGCCAAGACATACCCAATATAACTCCCCATTTCTGATCTCTAATCATATCTATTGATGTTCTCTCCCTATGTCTCTTGAAATATATCTCTACCTCTACTGTATCTACTATTGGTCTTACATAATTCAATATTCCATTCACATTTCTCACATATATCAGCTTCTCTAACTTTGTCCTCCTAAATCTATATTTCCTTGCAAACTCTTCACTCATCACCAACTCTGTTGCTCCACTATCTAACAACATATCTATCACAATTTCTTTTTCCTCTTCTTTTTGCTTCAACCTTATCTTTACTGTCACTTCTCTCAATACTTTTTCCTTTTTCTCTTTTCTCTCTACTTTTGTTTGTCATACCTCTACCCCTCTCTTTGCTTTTTCCTCTCTCAAGATCTCCTTTCTATCTTTTGCTGCTTCTCTTCCACTCCCCTTTCCTTAATGCATTATTCTATCTTTCAACACTTCAAATCTATTTGAGGGCATCTGTGCTGGTCCCTTTTCCCTTATATTTCTACAATGACAGGTGATATGCCTAAAACCTCCACAAACAAAACACTTCCTCTCTTCCATTACTCTCTGTCTATTCTCCTTTCTTCTTCTTTCCCACATCTCTTGCCATCTCCACTCTTTCTCTGCTCTTTTTTCTTTTCATATTCTCATATCTTCTACTCTCCTCTTTTTCTCCTTTTCTTCTTCTTTGTTCTTTCTCTTCCTACCATTCTTTGTACACTCTTCTCCTTATCTCCCTTTGTTCTCCTTGCTTCTTTGCTTTATTTGTCAACTTTGCCAATGTTTTTTGCAATTTCAATATCTTTTTACTGTTTTCTATTATTATATTCATCATTCTAACTGCTTCTTCTTCTTCTCCATATTTCCTAATTGTCTCCTTCCAATTCAACTAACTCTAATCTACCACAGTCTGGTTCATCACTGCCATGTCATTTAACAGCAGAAACTATTTCTCTTCAAAAATGTTCTAAATATTTCTCTGTAAGTGCTAGCCAGTATTCTTCTTACCCAACCTTACACTGTCTACTAATTATATGTTTACTGCCCTACTAACTACTACTCTAATGAACACTGGCTAATATTTCTAAGAAGGGAATCTCTAAACTAAGGTGCTCCTTAATGGACTACACTGCTGCTCTACATGGGCAGGTTACAAGAGAATTTGCAGCACAAGCCTTCTACTCAAATATAGCTATTTACCTCATCCACAAAAGGTGATATAACCAATATACACTTGTAGGCTACAGTACAACTGACCAGACAAGCTTCTTCTACCTGACTAATATACTCCTTAAGCCTAGGGCCTGGCTATATGTCTTCTTAACTAAAGAACATGGCATCTCTTAGTTGAGGATGAATAAAGAGTAAAAGAAAAGAATAGGAGTTCACATGATGCAGAATCCTTAGAGGATAGTCAAGTTCTACTGTTGTAGTAACCACTAGTCACTAAGACCAATAGAAATATAAGCAATAAATCTCAAGAGTAGATATTGTTGTGGCAACCACTTGCCAGAACAGCACTTGTAGTTTGCTTACTTCAGCAAAGCTCTAACTGGACTATCTTGCAGTGGGGATTACAAGAGAACTTGACAAGGAGCTCTTACTACATTGCTACTTCATTTATATAAATTACAAGTGGTCTGTGCTACAACAATATCTGACTTCTATTCCTGCCCTAAAGGCCTCATGTCTATCTCATGTCTATCTGCAGTGACTATGCAAGACTGTGTATCCTGCCCTAACATCTATGTATCCTATATGTGGTAGCAATATGGTGAACATGCTCCCTGACATCATCATCTAGGCTCTTCTAGCCTCATAGACTCTTTTAGACCTTATCAACTTTTCTAGGCCTATGACATCATATCACATGACTTCCAAGTCATGTGCCCTTCCTCTGTTATATACTAATAATAATACTAATGTCTATATCTGTCCTCTATCCTAACCCTAACCCTAGCTAAAGTCTGTCTACACTCTTGTCTTATAACAAATATGATTGTAGAGATCACAAGAAAGCTTGACAAGGAGTCTCTGCTGAATTGCTATTCTATTTATATAAGTTATAGGTAGTCTGTGCTAATACTATTTAATCTTGCCCTAAAGTCCATACATTGTCCATGTCTTCACCATATCTCATTCTTATGTCTTCCATAAGAATACTATGTCATATATATGTGCTCTAATATCATCCTTCTATCACAAAATGAACTACTCACTTATTTGTGATATTTGAACCTTGGATACACTTTCAGAGGTTCAGGAGTGATTCAGAAGTTCAATAATGATGACAATAATGATTAAGATCAATACAGATAATAAAGAATAAGGAATGATGTAAAATGATGTTATTAAGTCTGAGGTCTAATCCTCAGACATAGAAATATATATACAAAAGAGTGATGGTTTGTGTATAAGCTGTTGCTATCATATGATCAAAACTCATACCTGATTGGAGCTGTCATCTGTTATAGCAGCTGTCAGGCTAATTTTAGAAGGTAACTAATTATATCACTATATTGATATACTTGTATCTCTACCAATACTTATTACTTTGAGACATATTATATATTGTTGTAAATGGATTGATGAACACTTTCCAACACAAGTTCAATCATGCAAATCTGTCTAGCTATTCGTGAGATATTAGCAGATAAAGCTTTTATAGCTACTAATAGCCTAATATCTCAGTCATTTATTGTTGCTTTTGTACATCCTACATATATGAGGATAGCTCTCATTTGGGGCTTTACAGCACAACTTAGTTTGTGAAAATTAGTCTACTAGTTGTAAAGATACAAGCTGAATGAAGTTTGTAGTATCTTTTAGCTTCTTCTAGTCCACTCTAGCCAAGTCTAGGCCTATGACCTCACATCATGTGATATGTCATGTAACTACAGTCACATACTTCTTCATTATCAAAAAGAAAAAGAAAATTAAAAGAAAAGAAATAGTAAATCAGATAAAGAAAAAGAAAAATGTTAGTATCTAGGTGTATTATAATATTTAGTTAATACCACATTTGATAGTGAAGAGCTTAGCTTCAGTAGATGTGACATTAATAGCATAATAGATTGTTTTGATAACTAAACTATCATGAATGTAAATATATATTATCAAAGTAGCGACCTGATTCTTTAAACTTATGTCTAATATAATAACTATAGATTTTGAATCTGCTGACACTTGGAGGGTGGTTTTGTTGAGTTTACATACATGTACTTTAATACTATCTTGACTTTTTCTGTTTGTAAAATAAAAAGAGAAGTGATTAGGAAAAACATCTATTAGCCTATCTCCAGAGGAGAATTTGCTACTAAATAGATCAAAAGATGGAAAGACTTTGTTAATCTTGTTATCCATGTTCACAATAGGACCTTTGATATTCAATTATTACCTTGGAGTAAGCTTTTCCAACAATAGTTAATAAACTTTGTTATTGTTTGTATGTCTCAATTCTAAGAGTGACTTTATGATGTGGTTTGATGGTAGAGTATGCACTCTGAGCTGGAATCTATCACTGAGTTTTTATAAGTGAAGATAAATTGGAATAATGTCAGTAATAGTCTCAATACTGAATGAAGAAGATATATGAAAAGCTTCTAATATCTATATAGCTACTCTTTTCTATATTTTCCTAAGCTCCTTAAGGAGATACAATAATAGCACCTTGTTGTAGTACTATAATTAAAAGCTATATAGGGTAATAAGTAAAATATAACTCCCATATAAAAATTACTTCTGAGTAGAGATGAGGCCCCTCAATGAATTTCTGAGCATTTTCATGCACTTGACAGTTGATATGGCTTTATTAGCATAGAAATTAATATATTGTCAAAATGTTAACTTCCTGTTAAAAATAAACCCAAGATATTGCCATATATTCTTGGGTCAAAGAATAAGACTTCCTAATAATATAAGATCCAAAGGGAAAGGATTTAAGACTTCATATAATCTAGAGAAATGGAATACCTTCATTTTCCTATATTCCACAATTAGTCTGAACTGCTCAAGAAGAGAAGAAATAATATGATAACTATAAAAAAGATGAGAATTTGAAACTACCAAAGATTTGTTCTAAGCAACAAAAAGTCTATCATCAACAAAAGAAAGAATATAGACAGGGATTTTTATATTTTTAGCCATTTTTCAAAAATATGAAGAATTAGAGAGAGATATAAAGCAGAAAGAATAGGAAAAAGAGCTATTTTCTGACCAACTGTCATATGCAAGTCTACCTGTCCAGAAATAATATCCCTGTGGTGAAATCATCTTCAAAACATACAAGCCTGTTTTCTATAGTGGCCACCCTTCTTGCAACATATCTTATGGCAGTGATGCAACCATCTGGGTATTCTGTCTTCCATGGCAGAAATGCTCCTATTTGACTCAGTCTTCCATGACAGAGTTACTCCTGTCAGTGTCTCAACACTGAAACCTCTGCTTGGGGTAATAGAGGTTTACCACTGAAATCCCAAGCATCTCCTATACTATCTGTTTGTATATAAGATTAGTATTTACACTGTAATTTGCTAGTCTGATAATTGACAAAGATAACTCTTATTGAACTTGATTCCTGGTGTTCAATGGTAACATACCAATCAGCACTCACTCCCATCTTGAACTTCTTCCTATCATCTGAAGTTGCGACCACGTGGCAGACAGATGGCACAGCACATAAGCTAAAGCCAAGGTTGTTCTACAAGTCCGCTCATCTCCAAGTCCATTCTATAGACTTCCACCCCAGTGTGAACCATATCTGATACCAACTCCAACATTAACATTGAATAAAGAAGAAGAAAAATTGTTCCATAAATATGTTATCTTTCTACCTACTAGGTAATTGCAAAAAAAGACAATATTTTGGAATCAAATCCAGCTTTGTTTAAGATTAGAGAAATAATTTGGTAATTTAGCAATGGGAAGAATTGAATAATGTCAAAAGCCAAAGTGCTGGTTGAAACATTTTTGACCTAACCCATACAGATGAAACAAGTTAGTACAACTCTTGCATCTGTGGCAAAGCATTGTTTTAAACTACCTAAATAACATAGGTGGATAAAGTCCTTGGAAATCAACTGGAATTGTAATCTTTCACCAATGACCTTCTCAATTAGTTTGCTAATTGTGTTAAGCAAGATGATAAATCTGAAATTCTTAGGGAAATCATATGACTTCTTGTTGGGCTTGGGGATAATGATGAATGCTGAAACTTTGAAATGCAACAGCCAGTGACCTCATTCAATATATACATCAGCAATATTGATAAACTTTCTAAAACATGCAATATCTTCGACAATTCTCTTGAGATATCTCTATGACAACTTATCCAGTCCAGTAATTAGCAAATTGTTGCATTTTGCAATAGAACTGATGAACTCCTCTTTTGAGAATGGCTTCTATCTCATAGTTGATTTACTTGGAATTTATTCTAGTAACTTCATGTTGATTTGACAATTTTGTACTGTATTAAATGACAGATGAAGATATAGATTGTCTAGTTTGATACATGGTCAACTATTGTATTAAATAGCTTCAATAGCCAGAAGCTTGCATTTTTTGACCTAGTTTATGAGTTTCCATGGACTGCAATTCTTGTTAGCAATTTCTTGAATTTTCTGGTTGAAAAAATTGTATTTAGTTTTTTGACAGTACTCTTGAAAAGTTTCCAATCTTCAATCTACTTTGAAATCCTATAATTCTTCAGATCTCTATGACAATTCTTGTCCTACCATACCTTAGAGTGCTTAGTGATGTTGACAATCTTTGAATGTTTGTACCATATTCTGTCCATATTGTTGGTGAATATCTGTATGATTTGCTTGAGAACTTCTCTGCTTGGAATATTCTCTGTATTAAGCCTTTTAATAGCTCTGATTAGTTTAGTAATGAATTTTTCTTCCTTTTTATTATTCTTGACTATTGTACACTTTCTGGTTTGAATATGCTCTTCAATTATCCCAATATTGATAGTGAGTGAGATGTGATCCAATGTTAATCTCCAATCTGGATGGATGGAATGATTATCATATTCTAATAAATTAGGTCTGAGGAATATTAGATTGGTAGTTTATATTATATTAGTTATTCTGAAAATCAACTAAAACTAACATTTATTTCCAGTATTGGTAATAATATATCTTACCACTCTCTAGTATTTTTCTACCTATTAAGTCCCTAAGTTTCCATTCTGAAATATGCAAGCTGAAGCTAAAGATTATTCCAATCTATCTTCTATATTCTTGGATAATGTATTAATCACTTATTTTAGACTTCTGAGATACTCTAGTGGATCTTGGATAATGAGATATGAAACATGTCTAACATACAATGATATTAGGAGGCATAACTATTGCATGTTTGTCTTGTGGTTATGACATAGTAGACTCATGGATAATATATGAACTTGAGAAGAGTATTACATACCATTTGAGCACATTCAATATATTTGACTCCATCATGAATAATGATTATAGATCCATTCTATATTAGATCACTTCTGTTATAACTCAAAATCCTTAGAGTTGGATTAAGAGGTAATCTTGTATCAGATAACACAAGGGAACTCAATAGAGAACTCTTCTACAAACTAGTCTACCTTTTTATACTACTACTATGGTCCATGACCCTATCCTAAATGACCATGTGTAGAACATGAGGTCAACATGTGGTATCTATATTGAATAATGTCATTTGTTCTAGACCCTTCTACTTTGTTCTCTGTATTTTGTGACCTAACCCTAACCCTATGTTCTAAAAATAGAAAAATAAGAAAATAAAATGAAATGAAAAGAAAATGGAAAATGAAAATAAAGGGAAACTAAGTCCACCATTTGTAAACTTAACAACTCTATTACTGATCACATAGCTTCTTATAATCTTCATGGAACTCCAGACTTGATTTCTGAGGACTTTAGTGTACCTAGAGTAGTTACTTGTCTCTTCTGATCCTCAGATAGACTTAGTACTAGTATTTAAGATATATAATACTATGTAATTCCTTAGCTTGAAAATTACCTAGTATAGTGCACTGTTCTGAGTACTCATGCTCAGAAGTTTGACTTCCAAAATGATTCTCTTCCTGCTATAACTTTCTTCCAAAATATGATTGTTATGATAAGCAGAGATGTAGCTTATCTGCTAAAGCCAAGGTCACCCTGGAATTATATCTATATATATTGGATAATATTCCTATACTCTTTTAACATCTTCTATAGATTTTTCTGTAGAGCATTTCTTCTTCCAGATATGTTTCATACCTGACAATATCACCTTATTGTTATGGAACACTTTGGACACTAACATTTTTCTTTTATCTATTTTTCTTAATTTTATATTTCTTTTCTTTTGAATTTCTTTTTCTTTTTCTTTTTTATTAACAATGAAGAGGCATATGACATTACAGTCACATGACAGGTCACATGATGTGATGTCATAGGCCCAGAACATGGTAAAAGGATCTGAAAAATAATGTCAAAGCATATAGTGTATACATAGTGGCCTTGAGTAAGATATGAGACAGACATGAGATAGTAGCATGGACTAACCTGTAACAGTATAAATAGGACTCTAATTTAGCAGAGGCTCCTTGTCGAGTTCTCTTGTGATTTTCCCCACTTGATTGCCTACTGAGAGCTTTACTTGCTTGTGTAGCTATTGGACTTTGTGTCTAGTGGTTGCCACAACACTTATGTGATATAGTCATGTATATCATTCATGTGATTCTCTATTGCTAAATAAAAAGAAAATAAAGTTCAAGGATATATCATAACATAATAAGTATATTTATATGAAACTATAATATAACTATTTTAGAGAAACCTCAAGTACCAAATCCTACATTTAGTTATAAACTCATAACCAGATATGATTGAGCAATTCTAATTTAGAGAGATTGAAATGAAATAAAGAATAGAAATAAGATGAAATTATCTTTATGATATCATGTCTCAACCATCACTCTTTCAAACATAATGGTGTGATTATTAATTATCTATTACAATTGATACCTCATGTTTTACAGATAGTTAATTTATAGATAACATGTGTTGGGGTTTGTCTAGGTTTGTCTATTTCAGTCTTCATTTATCTGCTATACCTTGTAGTATCCTCATATAGTAATGAAGGCCTCTTTATATTCTCCTTATTTATTCTTCAAGGATATTTTATGTATAACTCATGGTCATTAGGTATATATAGTTGTAAATACTCTCTTATATCCTTATGCTTTACCAATTGATCCATCCCTACTCCTTACTTTAATCTTTGTCTAAGTTGCAATCTAAGTCAAGCTAAAGGTTATAACATTTAGTAAAGCATCATTAGGCTCATCTTGCAAAAAGAGAGTGCATAGTAGTTAGACCACTTGGTTATACAGTTTTAGACTGTCAGGAAAACATGAACAACATTGTAGTAGAATCCATGAACAAACAAAATAGATCAAAAATGTTGAGGAACAGATATTGAGGCATTATTAGAATAACTTAGATTATTGAAAATTACTGGAGAAGACACCTCAGACAAAACAAGAATAACAGAAACTGAGACAACAGAAGAAATATCAACAGCACCAGCATCATCAGTGTTATGATTTCAAGACCTTAGAGTAGATCAAGAAAGGGAACATTGTATAGAGTTTACACAAGAGAACTCAATAGAGAACTCTATACAGGATTGTTTACGTTATAAACCTCAGACTACTGGTCTGTGCACTATTACTTTAGCCTACTCTAAATGACCATATGTCTGCCTTAAGGCCACTATATATATAGTATATAGTATAACATCATTTCTTTCAGAATCTTCTACTATTTTTCATCATGGCACATGATCATGTGACAGTGTGACAGTGACCTGTGACATCCCACTGATCCCTAACCCTAGTTTTAAAAATAGAATAAACTGAGAAAAACAGAAAATAAAAGAAAAATAAAATAGAGTTCAATCTTTGCATTTCTAACAATTAGTATACAACTAGACAGAGTAGACAGTCATACTAAAGAGTATGGTTCTAGACTCAGGGTGGTTTGATGGTAGCTGAATGAAGTTTGAAGACTGGTGGAGAGAAATACAATTATTTCTCAAAAGCAATAGAGTTATAGTAATAGATAATAAGATTACAGCAATTTTAGCCTGACTTAGAGTGGATATTGCAGAAATATATGTACAAAAGAAACTCAACCAGATAGAAGACAAAGAAGACTTCTAAGATTGAGATAAATTTGTTAGAAAGATCAAGACCACATTCAGTAACAAAAGCAAGATAGCAGATACTAGATGAAAGATTGAAATGTTCAAGCAGGGCAAGAAGCACATTGCCAATTTCATGATTGGATTCAAAGCATTAGCTATAAAGGCTAAAACCAATGACATACACACAATTTTCTTATTGAAAAAGAATATTAGGACAAATATTATAAAAATAATATTAAGATACTTACCAATGGCAGTACCAGAAATACTCAGAAAATAGAAGATGGCAATTATCTCAGTTGGACAAGGATATAAGTCTACAGAAAGTCAACAAGACTATAGAATAGAAACAGAAATGACATATGGAGGAAGAAAGATATCCATAAATATTGAGAAAGCTAAAGACAATTTTGATAAAGATGAAAGGCTAAAATACTTTAACTGCAACACATATAGACATATGGCAAAGGAATGCTAGAAGCCAAAATAAGAAAGAGAAACAAGGAAATGTTACAAATATAACAAAATAGAACACTTTGCAAAGAATTGTAGATCAAAGCAAAAGATAAAGAACAGAAGCATTTAGAAGAAATCAGACAAAGAAAATAACAACAAACAGAAGGGTTTTATTGAAGATTTAGAGTAAGTATGATACAACAAACCTTTATATATAGTAATTCTAAAAATTAATATGTTATTCCAAACTGACAAGATAACAAAGAAAGGAAACTAAACATACAAACATATGTCAAAATATTAAATAGAAAAGAACTACAATTAAAAGCTTTGGTAGACTTTGGTTACACCCATACTAGAATCAACAAACAACTGGTAAAAGAAGAAAAGATTAAGACAGAATCTATAAATAGATCATTTGAGATTTTCAATATAGATAAAACCAAGAATAGAGAAGTTACAAGATTTGTACCACTGAAACTAGAAATCAATAGATACAAAGAACATATTGACATAGCAGTCATGAATTTAAATAGCATAGACATATTCTTAGGATATGACTAGTTGGTCAAGCACAATCCAAAAGTAAATTGAAGCTTATATCAAGTTCAAAAATAGTAGACTTAGTTTTTCTTTATTTTCTTTCTCATTTTTATTTTCTGTTTTAATTTATTTTCCAATTTTCTATTTGTAGAATTTAGGGTTAGGGTTAGAGTGACAATTGATCACAGTAATGGTCACAAGTCACAAGACAATGGAAAGATATAAAGAGTTCTAGAAAAGTGACATTATACAATATGTACAATACATAGTCATTTAGGGTAGGCTGCGCAGTAGTGAGTATGGACCATTAGTTTAGGTATATAAGGTAGACAACTTTGTAAAGAGCTCTCTATCAAGTTCTCTTGTATTAACCCTGATACAAAGTTCACTTTCTTAACCAACTCTAAGATTTTGAATTTGTAACATTAGAACTCGATTACCATTATCTGGACTGCTTAACACTAGTCTTCCTACTCTTACTCCTTTTCATCCTCGACTGAGAGGCAACACTGCTCCTTAGTCAAAAAAAGACAGCTGGACTCTAGGCTCAAAGAGCATACTAGTTAGGCAGGAGAAGCCTAGCTGTCTATTTACATCAAAGCCTACTGGTACACTTTAGATATATCATCTTTTGTGGATATGCTCTATACTTTTTCGTATATCAGCTCTGTGCTACATCTCCCCTTGTGAGGTGTCTATACAGGAGAACAGCAGTAGTCCTTAAGTCACTGCTTAGAGTAGAACAGTCTTCTTAGACTAAAATCATGATACAAGTTAGTAGTTAGTAGGTCAAAGTAGTTAGTAGATGGTGTAGACAGGACAAGAAGAATGCCTGCTATTACCTACCAAGATTTCTTTGTCCTCAGAGTATGAGTCAGAAGCCAAGACCAGCACAGGTTCTGCACTTCCATTATACACATCATCATGTCTATCATCATCACCCTCTCCAATCAATTCTCCTTCCCTATACCATACTATGAGTTAACTTGACTTACAAACAATTATCAGATAGCAGAAAGAACAGTTGGCTGCAATGCAAGCACAAATATAGGCCCTGCTTGCAGGAGAAGCAGTAGCAGGAAGCAGAGGAGAAGAAGCTACTTGTTATAGTGCAAGGATGTGGACAGACTTTAGGATTAGGGTTAGTGGACAGGAATAGGACAGTAGTATATTATTAGTCTACAACGGATATAGGGTTAGGAGATAGGCACATGACCTGGAAGTCATGTGATAGAGTCTAGAGCGGTCTGGAAGGACTTAGGGTCTAGAAGGATTGGGAAGAGTCTAGATGGAGTTAGGGTTAGGAGATGACGTCAAGGAACATGGGTTCCTCATAGTGTACACATGGTGTGCATATATACAGTGGAGATTAAAGGTATGACATCAGGGCACATGTAGGAAGCATGGTGGCCTTATGGAAAACACATGTGGATGAGTAATAGGACATGAGGACGATGCATGAACATTAGGGCAGGAGTAATATTGTTGTAGCACAGACTACCTGTAAGTTATATAAATAGAGGAGCAATGCAGCGAGGGCTCCTTGTTGAGTTCTCTTGTAATTCCCCCATTTGTTACTTGATAGCCCACTGGAGAGCTTTGCTAGTTGTGAGATCATTTGTCCTTGAGTGACGAGTGGTTGCTACAACACTACTGAGGTGGCAAAACCACAAATCTTCTACAGCATGTCATTGAAGGTTACAAGATTAATCTCAGTATGCAAATTGTATATTAGGATGAAGTTGAGGGAGGAGTTAGTAGAAGGACAGGTCCAGTGGATTCTGTCATATATGTAAGGAAAAACAGAAGATGTATAAAAGGAGAATATTATAAAAGAATTGGAAGGAGGAAAAGTAGAATATAAGATGGCAAAGGAATTTTTATCAAGTTTGAAGAAGGAATTTGGCAGAGGAGAGGAAGAGTTGGTAAAAGCAGCAGAGTTGAGAAAGCTGGAACAAGAAGGGAGAACAATGAAAGAATTTGTTCAGGAACTCAAGAGAGCAACAAAAGGTAGTGGGTATGAGGGACAACCGTTGGTGGAAGAATTCAAAAGAGGGATGAATAGAGTAATAAGGAGGAAGTTAATGAAGGCAGAAAATCAACCAGGCTCAATTAAGCAGTGGTTCAAGAGAGCAATGGCCCTAAATAGAAATTGGAGAGAGAGTAGGTATAAGGAAGAAAGATTAAGGGGATAGAAGGAACAAGGGGGAGCTCCTAAACAGGAGCCACAACAAATATTGCCATGACCCTTAGTATAGCAGAGGAGGCAAACCCCTTCTCAGCAGGCAACAATAGTATCTGCTCTAATAGAAGGAGTAGAGAGAATAAATGCAATAGTAGTGAGAGAGCAGGAGCAGGAGATGGGGGCTCCTAGAAGGGACCCTTATACGATGGAGGTAGACAGGAGGAGAAACTGCTATACCTGTAGAGGATTTGGGCACATGGCCTATCATTGTAGGAGTCAGTAACAAAGAGGAAGAGTGGCTAAGAGAAGAAGGTTGGAATATGGAAGAGAAGGAATCAAGGGAAATTTTGAACATTCGAACAATTTAAAAGAGATGGAGAACCTAGAGTCCTTCAACTAGGTTCTTATAATAAATTTAATATATTAACTACAGTAATAAATATAGATATATGAAAATCAGAGAAAAGTAAGAAGAAAGTGGAAGTAAGAAAGATGGAAGGAAAAACATTGAGAGAGATAATAGTGAAAATTGAGCTGGAGAGTGTTATGAGATGCTTTGGACATGGACAATTTTTATTTTCTTTTTCTTTTATTTTCTGACTTTATAGGAATTTTGTTTTTCTTTTCTTTTCTTTTTAGTGACGATGAAGAGGCACGTGACATCACGGTCACATGACATGTCACATGATGTGACGTCATAAGCCTAGAACATAGTGAAAAGACCTAGAAGGTGACATCAGAGCACATGTATGCAACATGGTGGCCTTGAGTAGGAAATGAGGCAGACATGAGGTTGTAGCACGGACCAGATGTATTTAGTATATATAAGATGCTAATTTAGCAGAGACTCCTTGTCGAGTTCTCTTGTGAATTCCCACATCATACTTCTTTTGAGGTTTACTCATTAGTGAGATCATTTGTCCTTTGTGATAAGTGGTTGCCACAACAGAG
>Ga0157364_1003064_pt1 | contig 16042 bp, 5 predicted proteins | sample AttsexASBM2_FD_111476 | JGI IMG/M metagenome (GOLD analysis project Ga0157364, IMG submission 111476) | Fungus gardens microbial communities from leaf cutter ant in Ribeirão Preto, State of São Paulo, Brazil - Atta sexdens ASBM2 | ecosystem: Host-associated > Fungi > Mycelium > Unclassified ...
AATCCCTGCGTTTGGATTTTTGACTGTGTGACGTCACACTATCATTAGTTCAGTTGAGTGGACGACGTAATATTGATAAGATGTGCGACATTTTTCGCGATTTTCGCGATTTTTGATTCGTCCAAAGTATATCATACGGATGCAAAGAAGCATTCGGATGTTGTGACGAATATCTAGGAAGTGTAAGCGTGCATTATTTTTCCACTCAAACAGTATAATCTGGACGGAGTGCGAATTTTTCAAAAAACTGTTACGGTCGCGAGTCCCTGCGTTTGGATTTTGATCCCCGTGGCGCTTGATCCCGTGACATCATAGCATTAGTTGAATGGACGATAAAGACTGGTAAGATGCGCAGTATTATGCGCGACCTTTTATATCTTGTGACCTTTCAAATTCTAGCGAATAAATTCACTCACTTTGGTAATTTTCACTTCGTTTCAAAATAAATCGATTACTTTATCTTTAGATGAGCAATTTTTCCGCAACAGGTAAATGCGAGGAATGCCAACAATAGCGTCGCCGCGCGATTATCATTATGTGCGATTATCGCATGTGCATTTGTTTGTCTGAATGCAATGAATCTATAGCTCGAAATATTATAGATAAATATTATCTCCGATGAATGTAATGCCTTCTAAAATCGTTGTTCTCTCTCTCTTCGTCGCGAAAATGCCTGACCGCCTACAAGCAAGCGTGGATATAATAACGTGTAATCTATTATACTAATTCCTCTCTTAACGCGGAGTATCTCGACAGGTGAAATTGTTTTTGTGAAAAGATCCATAACGATCGTTATATATTCCTTTCAGATTTTTCATTGCTCATGATAGCGCGATTCTATAGGTGTATCTATATTTTTATGTACACAGATAAACATTTATAATAAATGTGTAAATCTATATTTACCTACAGTGAGTGCAAAAAGTATTCGTACAGAGAAAATATTTTTTAAAAAACTTTATTTTTAAAAAATAAATATTATCCAAGAGAAATGAGTCATCGAATTGATGTCAAATCAATATAAATATGATTGATTTCAACATCAATTTGACTTCGATTCGATGTTTAATTGACGATCATTTCTTGTTAGATAATTAACAATTTATTCATAAAGACTAAAATAGACCGTTTCTTAAAATTATATATATCAAAAAGATGTATTAATTATACAAAATATATCATTTAGAAAATAAGCGAAAATTAAAAATTGTTATTTGGATGCTCAAAAGTATTTATACAGACGAGAAATTTAACTTCTAAAATCAGGAATACATGCGAAATTCGTTTGTTTATGTTAGAACAGAATGTATTCAATAAAATTGTTAATTAATGTTTATTTTCTACAAATAAGATTTTTTTTATAACAAATTTCCTTGTACGAATACTTTTTGTTCTCATTGTATATATATAGATAATAAATATGATAATAAATAATAAGTTCGAAAATATACATTTTACTTGTTATGGTACAATTATTAAATTTAACAATCGCAAGAATGATTATAAAAATAATAAAAGTACAGTATGATATTTATATCATTAATAATTAATTTTTTAACATTGCTTGCAGTCGAATATATTTCGTACGTTAAATTTTTCGTGGAACTCTAAATGTAATTCGTTGACCATTTTCGAATAGAGATCGTAAACTGACACGTAAATTAAATAACACAATAATTCGATCATACATTTATTAATGATTTTACGTGTATATTTTAAGATTTTCGCGATTCTACAATTATAAATAAATCAACTTATTTGCTCACTCAAATTTGCATTTTTTCATAAAATTTTTTCATAAAATGTTAGTAAATTGAGTGACGTTGTTTGTAACTGACATACGCGCAGTGAGTGAATAGCATTGACACAAGTCGCTCCGTTTGTTGACATTCCTCGTCTACTATTTGGATTTCAAAGAATCAAAGCTTTGACCTCGTCGCTATGCGAATAACAACAATAAAGTGACCGTAACCGACATATAACGGAACCACGTAGTGCGTACTTTATCATTCATATGATGCACAACGAACAGGTAGCAGCGTGAATTACTCCGCGAATTATTGTACTATTTTTAGAAATGTGATCGCGACAATACCAAAAGATTCCAAACGCGACTATCTTTTACGAATATTTATATACAGTGAATTTGATTACTTTACGTTATATCAGATTAGAAGTTATACATGAATTAATAAAATTAATTCTATTTTTAGTCAAAGCGGATCTTAGTGTTTAGTCAATATTAAATTTTTTCAAATAATTAAATAATTAAAATAATTCAAAATTAAATTGTTACATTTTAAATAATGCAAAAGTATAAATATTTTAAATAATTAAATATTTAATACTAATATTGTCATGTTATTTAACAAAATATATACAATAAGTACAAAAAAACTTTATTTAAAAAAATTAAATATTATTCAGCGAGAAATGACTCATCGTATTGATGTCGAATCGATGTCGATACGATGATTTCAACACCAATTTTGACGTTTAATTGATGATCATTTCTTGCTGGCTAATTAACAATTTATTCATAAATAATAAAATAGCTTGTATGTTTCTTATAGAAAATGTATCATCTGAAAAATAACCGAAAATTAAAAGTTCTACTGTTTGGATACTCAAAAAATATTCGTATAATCGAGAAATTTAGCTTCTAATATCAGAAATACATGCGAAGTTCGTTTGTTTGTGATAGAACAGAATGTATCCATTGCATAAAATCGCTAATTAATGTTTATTTTCTACGTAAGACTTTTTATAAAAAATTTCTTTGTACGAATGCTTTTTGCATTCACTGTATAAAAGTGATGTATAAAAGTGATTGTTAAATGATGCATTATTTATTTATTATTTATACACGGATTAAACCGTATCGGATTTATCAACACTTTATCGATGAAAATTTTGAGAAAATGATTAGAAATGATTAGCTATTCTTGGTTATTTTCATATTATCATCTTCTCAGAATATGTTATTACATATACGTATGTTATGTGTTATTTTTTATGAATGATATATATTTGTAAATAAGAATACTTTACATTTTTTAATTTCACCAAGTGAAAGTACATTAGATAAGAAGTCATTTAGTAAGTAGTGTTACGCAATTCATTTGGCGACTTAGATATTCGCTTGGGACTTGTGTCTCAGAAAAGCGACAATTAAATTAAAGGACGACAATAAAAGAATCGCAATTGGTGGTGGCTGAGCTCAGGTGCGGTCGAAATTGCAACAAGTTCAAGCGTCTCTCTTCGTTCGTCTTTACTCACGTATGCAAGGAGAACGACGTTCACACGCACGCACACGTCGATAAATGTAGAATGGAGTAGTGGATATACCAGCAAAAGTAGTACGGGGCACGAGATATCCAGGTATACCCAAAGATATACCAAACTGTTGTCTTAAGGTTACCATATATTACGTCTCTTGCCGTGGGGTCCCCAACGCAGTCCTCGTCCCACTTGCGTATGTCCAGATCGAGTCCTCCCTTTCCCTCCCGAGATAGACGGAGGGGAAGAAAGTCTCTGAGAGGTCCCACAGACCCCGTGTCGTCGCGAGCATTCCTGGAGCTGATTTTATTTGTAGGATGTCAACCAGTCGCAGGCGAGGCGGGCCTCGGGAAAGAGGACGTAGAACTTGAGATTGGGAATCGGCGGAAGAAAGATAGAGAGAAAGAGACAAAGAGAGAAAAAGACGGAAGGAGGGGGGGGGGGAGAAAACGAGAAAGAGCGAAGAGAGGTGCATGGGACCCAGGACTGGACCCAGGCCGGACAGGACCAAATGGCAATTAATTCCCCTCTAGATTTATCGTGTTCAATCCCGTCGATCGAGCCTCGCGAATACTATTATCCTCGCGAGTATAGCGATGATTTTTTAGGATTCGCAACGCGCGGTGTCGTGCCAATCATTTCAACGCTTCAACAAGTCGTAATCTTATTAGCATCCACATTATTTATATTTTTTTGTTTATATATTTTTAATATATTGTAAGTAACCCTCGATTACAATAATGGATTATTTGGATCTGAAGTGAAAATTTTAAACGATCGATTCAATCGATATGATTAGTATTTTGAGGTTTTTAATTATAGGTAAAATAACTTTGAACATTCTTCTATTAATTACCATAAGATTTATTTGTATTCTACAGGAGATTTATTTGCATTCTATAGATACTTCAAACATGATGTTTAAAAACTTAAGTTCCTATAATTGTACCCGAAGAGAACAATTTTTCTGAAGTCTCTAAAAATTTAGTTAAATACAGGTCTGAAAACGATATTGACGAATTATCAAAGTAATTAGGGATCTCAAACATAATGAAAAATGCTGCAAAAATTCTGACATTTTTCTAAATTAATTTGTTTGAGCGTCCTACATAATTATTTTGATTATAGTTTTGATTATATAATCATTTTAATTATAATCCAACAAAATTATTTTCAGATTTGTATCTAGCTAAATTTTTAGATTCTTTAATAAAACTATACTTTCCATGTAATTAAAATTTAAATGTTAACAAATGCACCATAACAATAAATATCATTAAATGGAATACTAATGGCTTTTAGAACACATTTTAATTTTATGCGATATTAATAAATTGCACGATACAATATTAAGCGATGTCGCAATATTGTTACACCTGTCGCTATGGGAGAGGCGTGAGTTGTAAAATTTAACAAACGCTCCGATAATAATATTGCTTTTGATAATAATTCTGATATACGTACATGATTCTCGCGACGCGAAATTAGCAGACCGTTGTAGAAATGCACTCGTAACAGCATCAGCGCGAATTTCGTGTTTCCTTAAACGGCGAGACCATTTTCTTTTTCACATTAAATATATCTGGGATGAAACTCGGGACACAATGACGATGCGATAACACACGCTGCTTTATGAGTTATATTCATTCTCAGGTACGTGGGCTGAATCCTCACGCGGTCTCGTCACCGAGCGCGACTTTTCCTCTTCATTCTTTCTCTTATTACGTTTGATCACGTTTCTCTTATTAATATTTATTCTCGATATATTAGTAACTTGATATATTAACTCGTAAACGCTACACTGGATGCTTTTTATTTGATAACACAATCGACATAAGTGATGTTTTATATTTTTACTCAATAAAATGTCAAGAAAGATAATATGTGTCGACTCATGTCATGCATGACTGCATGGAAATCACTCACTATGGGAACAATAAAAAACTTGATTATGGCGTATTCAACTGCGAATTCACTTGCTTATCTATAACTTTTTAAAATATATTGTAAATTTTTTTTTTCAATTAAAATCATATATTAAAGAACATATCGGTACTACGCAAGTGGTGTATCTTTATTAGAAAAAAATTATATTGGAAAAAATATAACTTTTCCAAATTAAAAGTTTCATTAGAAAAAATATTGAAGAAGCGTTGGAAAAAGAAAAACTGACAATGAATATATACCTTATCGAAAAGGCGTTTAAGGGTTAAGTAAAAGATCGAACGAGTAAAGTTATTTCACTGGCATGTGAGAGTTTGAATTATGTCGTGAGTTTGTTAGTTTCGCGAGTCAATCGCATTATCAATCATAGACCGATCTTCCGTTTTTCTTTTTCTCGCGAAATCTAGTTAACGATCTCACCGTGGCTACCGTTTTTGATTATCGAGCAGAGACCATTTTTCTTTCGTCGCTCATGGCAGATGCGGCCGCGCAGATAAGAATGACCGAGGGTAGCTGTCGAGGCTCCTCGACGTTATACTGACTAAATATCGCCCCGCTTAATCCTATTAAATTTATGCGCGCTTGTAAGACACGAGTGATCTGCTCGGTTCTCACGGTATGCGCTGCCATATGCGAATATCTTCAATCACGAACATATTAATATCATAATAAAATAAAATAAATTTTTTTTATATATAGCACATGAATTTAGTCTTATCAAATCTAAATTTTTTCAAAATAAAAATTTATCGATCAATACTTTTTCTAATAAAACTTTTAAAAAAACTTTTGAAAAAGTTCCATTTCTTTCCAATATAATTTGATACAAAAAAGAAGATTCTTGATTATAATAATCTATTGCAGTACTAAATTTATACTTTACTGAATAGTTAATCAGTGTATTAAAACACTTTTTCCTATTTTGTTATATATGTCCATGTACGACATCAATGTGAATATATAAGACATCAAACGAGCTTTATACTAAAGAAATCAAGCATTGATATTTTTTTATCACTAAGAAATGAACTTCATATCCATATTATATATTTTGTGTCTCTCTCTCTCTCGATAAAATAATTTTTTCGCATAATAATATAAACCTTAATTCTTCGAGGTACCACTGGATATACACACTATGGGTTACACGTTTTTCGTGACTATGTATCGGATAAACGATGAACGGATCAAGAAGATGCCGCGTATATTTGGATTTACCAAAATATTTCTATCGTGAGAGACTTGCTCGGCAGAAATGAATCCCGAAGCGCGTACGTCCATCGTTGAGCTTGTAATGGTCCGTGGATTCTCGTCACGACTATAGATCCTTGGGTGCCATGGTAGCTGGGACTGCCCGCTGGGCGTCCCAACACTATCGGTCCCGCATCAGCCACGGATTTCAGAAGCTACCAACTTATATGTACATATACATACGTAGCAGCATGCGTTTGCGCTCGCATCTCTGTGTGCGGCAAGTCTTTACAGCGACTCCCCGCTGCAGTAGCAACGTCGAGTTGCGCCAATCGTGAAAAGAAAAAGAGACTCGCCCACGGCTCTAACATTATCGCGAGCGATGATATTCCTGGGGATCGGAAGGTGCGTTAAAGTCCGCTCGCGTCAACAGTTTTAACTGACTCTGTTCATAAATTCCATTTGTCCTCTTTTAGATGATAATCGTACATCAATAAGCTTTTATGTAAAAGAAAAATCAAGCGTTAATACTTCTTTACCACTGAGAAATGAGTTTTATGTCCATATTCTCTCTAGAAAAACATACGTTATATTTTGCGTAGAAAAAATAATTTCAGCATAATAATGTAAATCTTCGATGGTAACCACACAAATTGTTCTTTTTTACTTTATATATTATAACTATTTTATTATATAACGATACATACAATTGTAAACTTGTTATCGTTATATTCCTTAACGTTTTACGTTTCGATTGAAAAATTGTAAAAATAATATGTTCATTTTTATGCGATATTTTTATACAATACGCAGTGTATTCTATAGATAATAACGCATAATGTAGCACCGAAGGGTTAAATTATTTAAAACGTTTGAATAATTTTCTTAATTCCAAAATCTTTAAGGGAAATAGTAAAGAAATTGTAAAATATATTATGCATTCGTAATTTTAATATGAAACTGATCGTATTATCATTTATTTATCTTCGTTATTATAAAAAAAATAATGAAATGTATATTTCAGGTATAATCTTTGTCTACCTGCATTTCTATGTTCGGTAAGTGAATTTAACAAAATTTTATCTAACTTATTATAAATATTGACAAATCGTTTTTTTTTTCTTAAATCATCTGCAGAATTAAATTAAAAATTGGATGGGCATTATAATTAATATCTTGTTGAGTATAAATAGTATATATTAGAGTATAATCTTTTCACTAGACATATATGTATAAACACAATAATCCGTCATACAATTTTAATTATGTGACAGCACGTTGCATAACCGATTAGTTATTACCTCGAGCGAGTCATATTTTTTCAGAAAGAGCTCGCAGATTGCTTTTTCGCGTGATGTCGCGTTAAAATGATGAGTATTGTTAGTCCATTCAATAGAATAATGTATGCTTTTTTTAACAAACTTCCGATCGCAGCATACGATGTATATAGTCAAATAGTATCCCTAATCAATCGATATTACAAAACTACGTTTGCTCCTGCAATAAAAGTTACATTCTTATATAGTAATGGGAGTTTTCTATAAGATCTTTTAATCTTCGATTATTAGGATATGTAGTAATTAATTCGATCCCACGAGATATTAAAAAAAGCTTTTGTTTACTGCTTCTTATATATTTTTGCAATAATATAGTTTATTGATTTCTCTCTCTCTCTCTCTCTCTCTCTCTTTCTCTCTCTTTTTCTCTCTCTCTCTCCTCTTTATATTTATATATTAGTATTAGTATTTATATTATTTATAGTATGAAAGTTAATTACATTTAGTTAGATACAATAACATCTATGAGAAAAACTCTCATCTACTCTCTAAAATATTTGGAGTAAAATCTAATTCTAAAGTGATAAAGAGAGATTTCACAATTTGTTTTTATTTCAAGACTGTCTTAATAATATCTTAAGATGCTAATACATTTTTCTGATTGCCTTACAGCATCTTAAGTATGTACTTAAGATACTCAAATATAAGAATCTATGAATACCGATCAAAGAGTGACAATTGAACCAATGATGAAAAAGAGTGACTCAATTGTCAATTTTTAAGTGATTTCTCTTTAGAGTTAGATTCTACTGCAAAGAGAGTAGTTTACATTTCTTCTTTTTTTTTCTTGGATCTTTTTGGATTTCCGACGTTATAAGAAAAGACAAATACAATTTTAATATCTAACATTACAAGGCATGAATTTTCAGCAAGTGGAACCAAGGATCGAGACATTAATGCTTTATCTAGTTCGCACTTATTTCTATATCCCATCTTCTCAAGTTTCCTTTTAGTCACGCCAAATATGCCTTTGCGTTCTCCGTGAATTTCGCAGCGCCTCCCTCGCGATCTATCGAGGCATCGAGGGCTCGAAACGAGACGTATGCGGCTGGACTCGGCGAGAGGTCCACGCGATCATTTATCATACAGGAAACAATAGGAACTGGCAAAACACGTGCTTCGCGCGCGCTCCGCAAAACCAGTCAAAGGATCAGAAGAAGGGAGCGAGAGAAAGAGGTGGTGAGGGAGGAGATCGGGATGACTGGGAGGAGCGCGGGTCCAGATACATAATACAGCGAAGAGGCCGCGGGCAAAAGAGGGAAAAAAAGGAGACCGCTTTCTTCGTTCCGACGTAGGGAACGGGGTGAGTGGCGGCTTCTCTTTCTCTCTCTTTCTCTCCTTCTCCCTTCATTTGTTAAAACAATATAACAATTCATTTTTGTCACATCCACTGTCGAAGACCTTTTATTGCGACGGGCCCTCGTCCGGAGCCTGGACTCCTCGAGCACGTCGGATCGTCTCGTTGCTGGCCAAACTATTGTCAACCCTGTCGTCGATTTCTTCTTGGTTCTTGGACAATTCGACTTGAATAGGGACTGTCTTTGGTCCGTTTCTACTCTTAATCTCAAATTACGTTTTTTCTCGCAGTAATGTTGGTTACTTTTAATGTTATTTTTTGCGATTTTTAAATCGATAAGAAAATACTTTAAATTTGTATTTACACAGTTCTTTAACTTCCACGTATAATTCCATCTCAGTTTATATACGAATTGAAAATTTAGTTTCTCAAGAAAATTCATAATTTTTTGCACGTAAAGTAGAAATGTAAAAAGTAGAAATGAAAGTTTCTCAAGTTATTTTTGATGCTTAATCGCGAATTTCTATTGGCTAAAAGCACGATCGAAACCCATGTAGGGTCTAAGAATAGGTCAGGGCCGGACAGTAGTGCTTGCAAACGTCACGCGAATCGCCCACTCACGCGAGACTTCGCCTTTTATTCGCTTATCAGACACGTTCGATAGGAAAAATACCGGGGTTTGATAGAATGAGGCTATCACCGCTGCCTTGACGTTTGTGAAATTCTTTTTATACTCCTATAATGAATTAGTTGGAAGGCTAGTTTTTATCTATAATAAAATAAAGATAAAAATATTTACTAGAATATAAGGGAAGAAGGAAGAATATAATAAAGGATTTTATTTATACTGTAAAAATTTCGATTTATACAGCGAAGAAAGAAAAGGAAAGAATGTCTGTTTTAAATATTGCATTTTGAGACGCCTCGATATTAATGCGCCGTTGAATATCAGCCGGATGAGGTACTAAGTGACTCGGGACATTTATTGCCGGGAATGTAACTGTGTATGCACGAGGGTTTAAAACGTGACGATAGATTCGCAGCGAGGAACACCATTATGGATGACCAAACCGTAGCCGGTCTTCCTGGTCCCTGCCATAAGTTAACTGCCACCGGTTGGTCCCAGCCGCATGAGAGATACTCGCAGCACACCGCGCATTATTTACATATTTATATATTAAACGTTTGCTATAGCCTCATGCATGAAATCCCCTTGTTTCGACTCAGCGAAATTCGCGCGTCTCCAAGAAAGAGTTATTAGAATATTACACAAAAAGAATGATTTTGCTAGAAAATAATCTTGTTGAAAATTCAAATTGGTTGCTAGAATATCAAAATTCTTTGTCATCATTTTTTAGTTTTCAATAATTATTCTGTAATGATAAATGATTTATTAGGACCGTATAATGTAAATACATAATAAATAATAATAGTCGAAGTTGGATTTTAAGACTCTTAAGTGTTTTGAATAATTTCATGTGAATTTATATATTTGTAGTTTCTTGAATTGCCCACCGAATTGATTTTTCGGACTTGGAAACTAACAATACTAGTATACTATTAACTAGTATACTATTAACCTTCAAACCGTATACCTCCCTTGAGCATCTACTAATGGTAGGTGGTACAGGTGCGAATTGGGATTTGACATTTTTAATTGCAAGTCTCTCTTGAGGATTAAAACACAAATTTCTTTAAAACCACTCTTTTCCGAGGTATAATTTTCTCACAAATCCAACGGTATCACTCAAATTTAATGAAGAAGCATTTAACATAGTGGGGATAAGCAACTGTTCATACGCAACTGTCAGCAAATTGAAAATTTTTGTGATGCGAATTCACTACAGTTTGAAGGTTACTATAGTAGTATCACAAATTAAATTAATAAGCAATTTAATAATTTGATTGGCATCATTTTCAACAGATCTTAATATATTGAAAAATAAAATAATTATTATAAATATTTATCCAACAAAATTTTAGATTTTTCAGCCAAATTGTTAATTCTTTTCATGTAGAAGCGAAATATCTCTGGATGACAAATGTGTGTATCTATTTTCTAACTCGACACGACTTATTTTTCATGTTAATGCAACGGAAATGACTTGCAGTAATGAAACCATCGACATTCTTTTAAGCTTTATTGTAATACGTATCTATTTATCTAATAGAAACATGCTTCAGCGAGCAATTAGAATGTTAACGGTTTTCTCTACACGATGTAGATGTTTCAATTTTAATTGATAATATGATAAAATCTTCATTTAACATTTTTCATATGACTTATGATCTCGACATAAGTGCTCGATAATCTTTTGCAAGTTTTATCAGAGCAGATATGCGCATAATTATTAATATACAAAGTGAGTGAGAATTATTAGCTGTTTGCGAACATAATTCTGCTTTCGTTGGAATGCGTATATCCACGTGACACGCATCTAAATTTTTGCGCAATGCTGTTGGTCGATGCATATTCGCGGTCGTCGCGGTGCATAAGTCTCGAAGTAACGCGATAGGACAACGACAAGCTGCGCGTTATTAAATTACCGCGATGAGAAAACGGTCCTTTTTTCGCGTGACCACGGATACTCATGGCTTTTTGTGCGTCGCGACTCGTGCAAATTTATTTTCCCTCCCGAGTCGTCGATTTATGACGTGCCGGCAAATTACGGCCTCTCGCTCCGTAACCGAGTTGCTGCTAAAAAGTACGTTCCGCAATGCCGCAGTTTTTACCGCAGGCATTTCTCTATACGTCCGTTACTTGAACCGTGAAATTATCTGTGAAAAACGCGATACACAGAAATGCACTCGATTAGAAGCTAAAGGCTAATTAATTTACAAATTCATCACGTAGTAATTTACAATGATGTACTTACTATTAAATTACTGGTGATATTCGCGTGACTACTTTATGTGATATTTATAAAGTATACGTGCATCAGTGAGAGAAAAATGTTACATATAAAAGTGATAAAACTATAAATTTAATTGTAATTATTAGTAATTGTAATTACATTTATAAATATAAATATAAATATGAAATAATAATATATATAATTATAATTAGATTTCCGAAATAGACTTTCATAATTTATAACTATAAATATTATTATTATTATTATTATTAGCAATAGTAGTAGTAATAATAGTTTAATAACTAATAGTATAAAAATGAAGTTGCAGTAAACCATAATTATTTTACTGCAATTATAGTAACAAATACGACAAATACAATTTTTTCAGTAATAGATTTTCTCGAATAATTAAAAAATCATAAATATTTTTAAAATTAGTAGATAATTCTTCCAAGAATCAGACAGCATTTTTTAATTGAAAAATATTACGCTAATTTTATAATAGTTCTTGCGAATACATTCCTTCTAAACCTTCGATATACCAAATCGCTACGTTCGATACATCGAAAATTCACGACAATTTATTTTTCACCAGTTTAAGAAAAATTTTGCAGTTAATTTAAGTTTCTTATGATTTCGCTTACGTAAGGCACGACGTATCTTGATAAAGTTTTAAGTTACTGGGTCGAGAAATGAAAGGAATAAAGCTACATTTATATTAAATAGAACGTTCGCGTAAAACGCAATGAAGAGGGTGTACTGTACGCGCAGAGGGCGGAGGTAAACACGCGATGTCGTGTGTCCTCGTATGTTTGTATATACGTTGAACGAAATGAAGTTATTACTAATGTACTATCGATCAGTCGGCGGAAGACAGACGTGCCGCATAATCTCGCGTCTATTCTTTTTTCTTTCCTTTCCCGGTCGGTCTTCTTCCCCGACCTCCGCCGCGTATAGATCTCTTCCTCCCCCGCGCCGTTTCGCGAATATGCCGAAGCGCGCGCGGGCGAGCGTGAGCTTGCAATATTCACGCGGTGAAAGAAAAGCGTTTCCGACATATTTCATGCGGCGAAGATAACGCTTACGGCCACCACGTGAAACGTGTCAGAAGGAACTATGAAGATTTATCGCGTGCGCCATCGGTGCTCCGCGGTCGCGAGCGCGCGAGCGCGCGCGCATTCGGATCGATAATTCCTTCCTCGTTTGCTTGCTCGCGGGGCTCGCGAGCTTGCAAGCGGCCGACTATAACGCGATAAAGTCGTTAACGCGCGCATTATCGCACGCCGGAGCATTTTCCAAGGCTGCCAAAGCTACGTAAATAATATACGCAGGTTTTATGGATTGCGAGGGTCCGCCTCCGATCCCGTTGTCGAAGTGAGAACACGGATTTTTTAACCGAGTTGCACTCCTCTGACGTTTAATCTCTTGACGGTCAATTCTTGCGATTCGAAACGTTATTCTTTCGGTTCTGTTAGTTTTCTGTATCTGACTTTAATGAATATATAAAAAAAAAGTTAAATGAAAATAGAAAGAGAAAGATACTTGGTTTTTTATAATACTAAAAGAAACATTGGTTTCGATTATGCTTTTCAATCAGAAGCTCGTGATTAACTTATTTGAGGACAGGAACTATATAATAAAGAAACTTAAAAAAGACTTTGTTTTCTAAATGACATTCCTTTGAGAAAACTGGAGTTTTGTAATAAAATAACTTATGGAAGATTTTGTTTTCTAAGGATTTAAGAAACTATTTGAATTTAATTGTCATCTAAGAATTCTAAAATTAAAAAAAATTTATTATTACGAATTCGAATTTTAGGAGTTCTTGATATCGCTAAGTTTAGATATATCTTCAAAAAAAACGAATTTTAAAAGGACAGTAATCTTCAAGGAAAGATCTAGTATCATAATTAGGTCTCATAATCAGAGTTTAAAAGTCAGTTTGGAAATCAGTACTAATTGTTTGCTTAGCATAAATGAACTTCAAATAAAACTGAAAACTCGATGTTATTTTGAAATAAAAAATTTTTTTAAACCGAGTTTTACAATAATCAATATAAATATTTTTTTGGAATTCTGTTTTTATTGGATTCATCATTTTCAATTTTTTCTTGACTTCAGAATTGAATATATAATATCATCAAATTACTCCATCGGTCACTTTCATAAAAATCGAACAACTGCAGTTTATAAAATAGAGTAAGTTAATGTTTTTTTTAAACTAAATTAAGTTAAAGTTAATGACTTATAAAATTAATAAAATTAAGTTAAAAGTTGAAGGAATAAAGAATTAACTTAGTAAAAGTTAAATTAAGATTGAATTAACTTAAGTTAAAAAAAAAGTTAATTAAAAAAAAATTATTTTTGAGATCGGAATGTCTTAATTTTTATTATAATGAGATTATTTTAAATAACACTTACAAATATAGATTATTAGGTAAATTTCATTTTATTTTCACATGTAACTTATTTATATATAATAAGAGTCACATTAAGGCGTTTTTGTAAAATCTTGCAAGAGAGAAGGGTATGTTTATATTATTTTTCTTTCTTTAACCTTTACCTAACTTTTAAAACGACTGCTCATGCATGTTTACGCGACTATATCGATTAGAGACATTTGTTACAAAGATAAATGTAAAAATTTAGAAATTGGTTGGATGTGCAGTACTGTTCTACAAAAATTCTTCATCTAAGATTCATTTCATATTTATGTTGCTGAAACATTGACATTTATGATGACCTAAAATTAATGTGATTCAAATATAAGCGGGAATTGACAAAATCTAGCGAGTCAATAAAAACCATACCTACCGTATGATGTTATTATGACTGTTATTATAGTCTCTCATCATAAAATCACTGAACTTTTTCTAAATTAATTTTCTAATATTTAAGACTTTATAGAAAAAAAATATTAGCATTAAGAGAGGTAGAAAAATTTTTAATTTAAAAAAATTAATGAATTAAAGTTTAAAAGTAACTAAATTAAGTTAAAAATTAATGCATTTAAAATTAACTAAGTTAAATTAAAAGTTATTAACTTTTTAACTGTTTTTTTAACTGTTAACTAGTTTTAACTAGTTACTACCCTCTGTAAAATACAACTCTCTGTAAAATAAAAGAAGATAATCCTAAATGAGAATATCTGTTCACAGAAGCACCAAGAATAACTTAATTGTATGAAGATTACCCGCATCTATCGTATGAATTTATATATAAACATAGGGATTTTTAATCTTTTCTGTAGAATTAATCAATTATCATTAATTAGCGGTAATCCTTTGTGGTGTTTCTGACCTCGAGATATCTAGTCGCGGGATAGTTTTACCGAAAGTTTACGCTTTACCGAGAAGACGCACGGTCGGGATGACAGAAATTGATGCCTAACGATGTGACCGAAAGTAACGCATAAGTTACATGGTCGTCGAGCTGCCGCGACCCGAGCGATAAAACTCAGGCACTTCTCTTTGTGACGCGCGCTGCTTGGCCGGACAGCCGGACTCTTGATTTCGTATGCGATCCGCGAGGGCCTGTCAAAACGCGCCGACTATGTCGCGAGGGCCTTCCTAATAAAACACGAAGAAATCCGAGGGTAGGGGAACCGCGCGTATGAGCCAGCAGCCTCTTATGAGTAGCTTTTCGGCGCTGGAATTCCACGCGGGACATTACAAAGGGGCCGCATCTTTGGCTTCGTGGCTGCCGAGACGTCGTTGTCGCTCTGCGACCGCGCTGCCATTTTGGAGAACCGCTTGATAATGCTACAGATCCTCGAGTAAGAGATTGGACATCATACGTTTGATCCGTTCGTATCTTTTAAAATCTGTTTAAAATAGAATAAGATAGATTACTCTTTAAAACTTTAGTAGCATCTACAATGAGATTTTAAAGTATAAAACTTTAACTTTGAGAAACTGATCAATTATAATCGAATGTGAGGAGAATAATTGACTTGAGAGTGACAATTCATTATAAAGCGATGTCTATCAATGAGCTTTTTAAGACGTAATTTCAATTAAGCCTTAAGCTGTAAGAACTTGACTAAATATAGTCGAATGTGAGGAGAATAATCAACTGTGATTAGTCAATTTCTTGTGGCTAAAAGCTTAAGTTTTACGCCTTAAAAACTCATTGTGGAT
>Ga0157364_1003065_pt1 | contig 16042 bp, 8 predicted proteins | sample AttsexASBM2_FD_111476 | JGI IMG/M metagenome (GOLD analysis project Ga0157364, IMG submission 111476) | Fungus gardens microbial communities from leaf cutter ant in Ribeirão Preto, State of São Paulo, Brazil - Atta sexdens ASBM2 | ecosystem: Host-associated > Fungi > Mycelium > Unclassified ...
AATCCATTTCAATCTATTTTGCTATATCGTTAATAATAATAATGTATCCTTCTTTATTATTCAGTAAACAATAGAGACAAATAATGCATCATGCGTGTGAACTTGAAACGAATCCTAAGATGCACCGTTACCAGGGAGATGTAAATAATTCTGTGTAAATTGTGAATCAATTGATCTTTGCTGCTTCTACATTAGAACTTTCTTTCTCGCTTTTGACAAACATCAAACATATACCTATCTTACTTTAATTTTCAAAAGTGTACATTTGCAGTCGCAGAAAACATACTTCATTTGTCTTTTTCAGGTGCATTCCATATATCTTTGCGTTTGAAATGGAGTATGTTTATATTCGAATAAAGAAAGAAAGAAGAAAACTTGTGAAAAAATTGTGGAAAATATAATTAAGAAAGGAAATCGTTCCTTTTAGATACAAGACAAAAATTATTGTTAACTTTTCATAAAAAATAGTTCTCAAGCGAGATGGCTGTGTCCTTGCAAACTCGCGTTTTCTATGGTTTGAAGACAGATATTGCCAACAATGCGCATTATATTACAGATGCGGAAGTTTTATATCCAGTCGGCAATGCATTGGCCATTCACAATATTTTTCAGCGTCAGCAGAAACTGATTCGATTACCTGAAAGATATTATGACGCAAATGGCATTTGTGTCTCGCCCAATAAGTGAGTAAATTTGATGAAGTATATGAGCACATTTGTCCGTAAAAGAAAACAAAATAAAATAAAGAGAAACTCATTCAACCATATGAAACTGAATTAATTGAAGCAAACTTTCATATTTTCAATTTTAATAACCCTGATATAGAAAACAATTTATTGACACAATATTAATCTCAGTGTTAGCTCAATATTGGTTCAATATATTCTTAAGTTTAATAGATATATTCTTTTTAGCTGAACTTCCTGCACAGTTCATCAATTCTTTTTCAATGCGAAAGAGAGAGACGAATTGTACAAGAAATTCTGCTAAAAAGAACAAATCTAATGTATTGCCAATAAATTGTTATTAGGAAAGATAACATAACAATTTACAAAGAAAAATAAAAAGATAATTTCATAAGGTATAAGATGTTTGTGGATATATTTTAATCTTTCTCTATTTTTTTACATACAGATTGTAATTAAATAATCTATAATTTCAGGAAATTTGTTGCTTTATCTGATATAGGAGACAAACCTTCCATATCCATCTATGATATCAACTCTCTGAAGCGTAGGAAGCTGCTTGGAATACCTTTTGAAGCTCCAGGAGTAACTAAGTTTATATGTATAAGTTTTACTTTCGATAGTAAGAATCTGGTAGCAATTACTGGCGAACCCGATCAAACGATGCTCTTTTACAACTGGGAAAAGGGCAAGGTCGAGTCAACGTTTAAGCTGGCCAATCCACAAAATCCATTGGCGATCGCCGATGTGTTATCCTGCAATCCAACAGACGCGACAGTGGTAGCAGTCGGTGGTGCTTATACCTTTAAGTTTCTTATCATTTCTGATTCGATATGGCGTCCATATGGTTTCGCTAAAGCGGAGAATCTCCTTGTCTGTTCGATGGCTTGGTTGGACGGCGACAGACTTATGGTTGGCACCGATGACGGCCGCATGCTCTACCTGGAGAACGGTGATCTTAAAAACGTGTATAGAATGACTGATACCGTGACAATGAATCTCAAGATTCGCGAGGAGTACGTTATGCCCACCGTCGCCAGCTTAGAAATCAGGGAGGACATTATCTGGCAACAAAACGTACGCTGCTTAATCGCATTTCCACGTGGATTTGCCTACGCGCACGGCGGAGGAACCATCGTACTCTTCGAAAAAGAAGGGAAACACAACTATACGAAGAGGAACATTTACATGATTCCACAGCGAATGGTGAAGGACGACGACCCGAATCTTTACAAGATCCACACGATCAATGTGAATCCCAGCTTTGACCAATTGATTGTCACCACCAGTTGGTCCCAACTGTATTACGCGATGCTGTGGGGTCCAAATCTGCAGATGGATCCGGAACCACAGAAAATGGAGATTATGGGCCAGCCGTTACATCATGGTTCCATCAGTGGCCTTTCCATGTGCGCGTGGAAGCCGGTCTTCATGACATGCGGCGAATTTGATCATAGCGTTCGACTGTGGGATTTTGAAACAGAAAGTCTTATTATGCTGAAGCAGTATGATGAAGATATATTCAGCGTCGCATTGCATCCGATGGGTCTATTCTGTCTGATCGGCTTCACCGATAAATTACGCTTCATGAGCATCTTGATCGACGATCTGCTACCGATGCATGAGATCGCCATCAGAAATTGTAAGACAGTTCGCTTTAGTCACAATGGTCATCTATTCGCCGCGGTCAATGTCAACATTATACAGGTGTACACCACTATTGGCTTCTCCAATCCCTTTGTCCTCAAGGGACACACAGGCAAGGTGAAGACGCTTCTCTGGTCGCAGACGGATCTGAAAATACTAAGCTTGGGTGCGGAAGGTTCTATATATGAGTGGAATATGACCACTGGCACGCGATCCAGCGAGTTTATTTGGAAAGCCATTGTCCTACACGACATTGCATTTTCCTCAGACACGTCATTCATTTACTGCATCGCACAGGACGATCAGATACGCGAAATCAAGGAGAGTGAGGTATATCTTGATATCTTTTATTTTTATTTTTAAAATTATGCGATTGCTTTTGGAAATATACTTTTACTCAATCAGCCAAGTCAAAAACAATTTATCAAATGCTCGCTATACATTTTGTGAATAAAAAAACATCAAATTTGATGCAAATTCTGTTATATTCAATGATGTCAGCAAATTGATAACAGATATATAACAAAATCTGCTGACGTAATATAAGAACGAATTATCGGCCGGCACAAACGTGTACAAGTTTGCTAAATTGATTGCAAGAATCGATCAAAACTTCCTCAGTCTTTGTCGACAATTTGATTACATTGTGTTAGTGAGCCTTGTCTGCAAAACGCAAGCTTAATGCGAATATAATTGATGTCAATTTGCTAATATTTTTTATCAAATTTGCATCAATTTGTAAGCAAATTGTTAACATTTTGCTGACTGGGATATGTTCTTTATCAGATAGTACGAGAGTTTCGATTGCCTGGCAAAGAAATGCAACAAATTATCATGGGGAAAGATGATCTAATGTTATTTATAACTTCTCCCAGTGGTATCATCATTTCATTGAAAAGTCCGCTTCAAACTCCAATAGAATCAATGGATTTCCACATGCACTGCGTCGATATCACGGCGGTATCTTTCTTTCTCTTAATACAATGAGAATAAATGAAGATATAAATTATTCTCCTAATCATTGTATTTCCTTCTTTTTTAGATCGCACTCTCTTACAACGAAAATTATTTGATCTCAGTTGCAAAGGATGGCAGTTTATGTATTTGGAAGTTATTCTTTCCCGAAGGGAAAGTAAAGATGAGCAGAGATTTGCCGTATACGAATGAAATATTAATCGGTAAAAATGACTTAGAAGAAAAGATATATGACATCAAAAATTTGACAGTGAGATTGAGAGAATTGGAAACGGAGCACGCATATAGACTGCGGCAAATTGATATTCAGCACAACGATAAATTACGTGAGGTGCACCAAGGCTATTGTGAAGCCATCAAGGAACTTGTAGACAAAGCAGATAAGGATCGGGAGGATCACAGAAATGAGGTGAACAATATGAATGTGAATATCGTGAGGATGAAAGCGTCACACGAGGAGGCGATGCAACAAATGGAAAATAATTATGAGGCCAAATTAATTACGGAATACGACAAGTATCAAGCATTTGAAGAACGTACTAATGCTATGCGAGAGAACTACGAGAAGCAATTAAAAGATCTTGAAAAAAGCGACGCGGAGCAATTACAAAAAACCATGACGACATACGAAGCTTTGCTTTACGAGAAGAAAATACAACTGGAAGAAACATTCGACGAAATGACGCATAAGGAACGCGTTCATGAACAATTGATGTCGCAAATAGAGAATGACGCGGATCGTGAGATTCTCGAGATACGTACAAAATACGAGAACCTCCTATACGAAGAAAAGCAGAACAGTTTGAAACTGAAGGGAGAGGCCGGAGTAATGCGAAACAAATTCATGGCGAGTCAAAGAGACATTGATGATCTAAAGAGGCAAGTGAATCGGGTGCAAAGCGAATATGCGCAGTTTCTCAAAAATATACAGGATCTTGAGAAGCAAATAACGGATCTAAAGAAGGAAATCACCGAGAAGGACGCTACTATTCGGAATAAAGAGCAACAGATATATGATATGAAGCGAATAAATCAGGAATTGGAGAAATTCAAGTTTGTGTCGAATTTTAAGATTGACGAGTTGAGGAATCAGATACAACCGAGGGATCAGGAGATACAGGAACTGAAGAATAGTATTCGGAACATAGAGGAGGAGATCATAAATCTCCAAAAGATAAATGAAAACTTAGAGCTGCAGCTACACAAAGAGCGGGAGAAATTGCGGAGCGCACGCCGAGAGATCGATCGTGAAATCAATAAGAACAAGAGATGTCAGCAACTGTTACGAAAAATTCGCGTCGACATTCTTAAAGCCTCGGAACTTATACAAGAACCGAACGCTCTGAAAATCGCGGTGACCAATTTATATCACAAATATAGCGCGGATGATGAAATCCTACGTAGTCGCAAAGCGGATATAGATGCGCAGTGCGAATTCATCAGGCAAAAGGATCAATTGGAAAAGACTATCGCGTCTCTAAAGAAGCAGAAATTCCGGGATACGTCTACCGGTGACAAAGAATTGAAGTTGACAGAGGAAAATAGTATACTTACTGTGGAATTGAACGCATTGAGGGAAGAGTTGAAGCAAGCACGAGAACACATTTTATATATGGAGAGTTTGCTGGGATTAACGCAAAAAGACATACGACCTACAGAAGCGAGAAAAATCTTGGAACAAACGTATCACGGATACTACGAGTTGCAGGAGAAATATATGAAGCAAATACAAGAATACAAGAAAGTTATTTTAGCACTAAAAGAAGATATCAAGCAATTGTTGAGCAAGATTCCTTGTGAAGAAAAGGAGGAAGAAATGACATCTGTGGCATCATCTGTGACAACAAATTTGTGACATTTAATCATTTTTTTCCAGAACTTAAATATTGTAAAGTTTTTAATGATAAATTAATGTTTTAACATATTTTTGACAGATAATTAAAAATAATTATATATATATATTTATATTAATTATGTTTTTTTATATTAATTATATGTAATTATATACGTATATATTTGTTCAAAGAAATAAGAGCGCTGTATATCATGCCATGTTTATAAGGTATAGATAAGATTATTTCATAAAACAGAACTGAACTTCCTTCCTAAGACTTGTATAAAAATAAAAAATTGGAATTAAAATGCTTATATATCTTTTGTTGTTTTTTAGAAATTTCATTTTTTACTAGAAATTGACACTATTATTGATCACATGTTTGTCATAATTACTAAGCAATTAATATTTTTTCAACAAAAAAAAAACAAAAAAAACAGAAACAAAATAAAATCAACATTGTATCATGAATCACTGATATTTTGTAAATAAATGCCTTAATTTAAAGAATGAACGGAATGATGGCTTTACGGTTTTTCGGATAATGCGAGAATTCTTTCTTGTATGCCTTGTGCTTTCCTAGTGCCCACACGGTCATTTGATATGCACCGGCAAGCGTGAACAGACCAGCTGAAAATTAAAACATAGATTCGTATAATCATTTCATTTGCATTCGATGTTAAAGATTAAATAATCATGCATAAAATTTCAGCTGTATAAGCGTACCTGGAAGACATGATGTCATTACAGTAAAACCGATCCAACTACCTATCTCATATGTATAATTAGGACAGGAGACAAGTAAGAAGAGTGCGGTGAAAGGATTCTTGGTCGGCATCGGGACTTTCCTGACTGTAGTGCCTGATGGTCTCAAATTCCTCAAAGCTAAGTGGATACTGAGATTGCCCAACTCGCACAGCACAAATATTATCGATCCAATGTGGAATTGAAACTTGGAAGGAGCTGTGTATAATGGATGATTTGTGTGATATGCCACATACATAGCAAAAAGCCAATAATAGGAGCAATTTTTGAATAGGTTACGCAATGGCATTGTTGTATGACTAAAACGATGAACAAATATAGTCTCTAAGAGACGCTTAACATAATGTACCGACCAGGCACCTGCTGCACACCTGAAAAAGAAAAAAAATTGCTTATGTATAATAAGTACAACAAAAGAAATACTTATATAAAATACATACATTATATATGAATGTAGATTATAATTTTAATAATTACAGTGACTTACTTAGCTATATAGTGAAAATTACTGATATCCACATTTCCATAAAACAGCCAGGGACGTTGATACAACCAAAGATACACTACCAGAGGTCCTGCATACTCCAACAGGAATACAGTCTTCCAACCAATCTGAGGACCGAGATCCTTATAATACAACTTTCCACCCGTTTTCAGCAACAGGGATTTAATTGTCTCTGAGTCGGACAATGATTTTCCCTTAGCATCCAATCTCAGACTCTGCCTATTGACGTTTGCTGCCTTTTTTAATTTATACAACTCCTGTTTCACTTCGCCTATCGTAGTGTTTGCATTTACCTACAAGATACATGTAATAAAAAAGTCCCTTTTAAAAAACAATCGTTCGAATTTCGAATTATCATATTCCGTTCAAATTTCAATTGATTATCCGATTTTACTGTTATTGTGCTTTACTTACATTCACGTTGGCTATCACCTTCGACGATTTCGTCGACAGTATTTCGATCTGAAAGTAGAAAACATGATAAGTGCAGTTGTCGAACTCATGAATCCTTCGCATTATGGCGATTTCACGAATTTTTACCTCCATTTTCGTCGATGCAGACAACTCTCACGCGTAGAGAACACTGTCCTTTCGCACCGCGATCGCACTTCTTTTAGTCTCACTAATCTCACTAGTCTCACCGCCGTTGCTCCGGTCAGTTCTGATTGTTCAGTTTTCAGTCTGGAGCAACTTCCTGCGGTTAGCGTCGCATGGCGTCGCATTCGCAGTCACGTGATTCCGCGCGGCTCATTTTTTTTCGATGACCATCAATATTCCGTTTGTTTCTTCCAAAAATCCGATAAATGAGACGCGGCGATAACCCGCGTGTCGTCGAGAAAAATAAAATTAACAATTTTGGTAATCAAATTATCGCCAGCTTGTATAACAAATGCAATTATCGCCGATCCGGATCGCGCAAAAATAAATCATTTGATTCACATGTTTATGAGTACAAAATTTGCATAGTTTCATTACGGTATGCATAATTTTATTACGGAATGACACGACAATTTCATGTAATTACATACATAAAAAAAAAGCCATAAAAAGAATGTGGATAAATATTCTGTTTATATTTTTTATTTATATTTAAACATTATTATCTTTCTTCTGTTTGCGCATGGCGTGATCTTTATATAATCACGTACGCAAAACGTGATAATATAAGATAATATAAGATATTATAACATATAGAGTATTATTATTAATATATTGTATATATATATATAATTATCGATTTAGTACATTTATCGATTTATCATCATGAGATAAACGGTCCCAATAATCGGATATATATCTTCGGTTTGTACACATTATACAAAATTTATTATTAATCTAAATTTTTTTTTATTATAACATTATAACTTAATTGTATTCAAAGATTACAATTAAATTATAATATTATATTTAAAAAAGCATTTGAGATTAATAATAATGTAAGGAAATATAATTAAAGTTTTGTTTGTGTATGTGTGTTTAATTATGATGTTTCTTCATGGAAATAATTATTGCTGAAAATTCCAAGTCATCTAATTAATTTACTTAATTCGTAATTGCGTAGGTAGACCTTTGAACTACCTTGTGAACACTGATTCTACACTAGGAAAAAAAAGAACAATGTTAAAAAAAGATTAACTTTTGAGAAATGTAAAAAACATAGTGAATCTTATACATTTCTATCTGCTGAATACGATGGTGTTATTAGTTTTTATTGAAAATGTGAGGCACGTCATTTTTAGGTTAAAGTCCTCATTGTCACCAAAAGTAGAACTTTAATCTGAAAAATAACGCAGTATCATCATGCATAAATGAATACTAAAATTAATGTTATTGACATTATTAGGGAAATTTATGTATTTGTACTTTAATATAAACTGCAATTAAATTTATGGTAATATTATGGTAATAATATTCTATTGTCAAACATTAATGAATAGGCTATTTTTTTTTAGCTATTTGTAATTAAGAAATAATTTCAAAGATTATAATGCACACATTGTGCGTCGAAGAACACAAAAACGCGACAAAAAATGTACAAAAACATGTACAATAAAAATGTATTTTGTTAGAAACAATATTTATTTTTAAAGTGTCACAGTTAATAAAGTTAACTTTACCGATAAATGACAATAGATTACTTTATTGGCTTTATAATATAATATTTTATCAATTGCGCGTGGCTACTCCACTAGAGTTTCTCGAGTTCTCTCATAGATAGCGCATCGTGTCACATTATACAAAACAAACAGATTTTGCAAAATGTATTTTTGGAATCTCTATAATTTCCGAAATAATATAATACTAATTAATATAATACTAATTAAGTTATACGTTAGAAATTAAATTAAATATAGAACAGAATACTCAATTTTTTTACAGTTCGTTTATAAAAAATAATTGAAAATAGAAGAGGAAAATTGAAATGCATACGGAAATAAAATAAAGAGTTGAATTGACGAAAATCTCGATTATTTTGAAAATATTTAGATATCATTTTGCATGCAAATTACTATTCTAAAAAAATTTTTATTAATTATATATATAAATAATATATAATACAAATCTCTGGTAATAAAATTAACATGAGCAAATAATATTCGAAAAATAGTGACATCGTTATAGATACGCGCACCATAATATAATAAATATTAGCGGGATCTGTAGAGTTCTCAATCGATTTCGCCGTTAACGTTACGTTGTGAAATAAATAATGCGGCCCAAAGTCACTACGATGGCTTCCTTTAAATTACTCCTGTGGCTTTCCTGTATTGACTGAAATGTTCTAGATACTGTTGTATCGTGTCCATCGGCTGATAAATTTCGTTCATTCGATTCTACAAAATTTATTTTTAAAAAACTTAATTACACATTGAGATTTTTTCAGCAAAATTATTTAAAAGTTTTATTCTCAATACATGAAGAATATGCTTTTGTTGAAGTATCTAAAAAATTTAATTAGATATAGATTTGAAAGTAATTTTATTAGACCAAAATAATTATATACTCTCTAAAATTTTTTGAGTGAATTCCAAAGAGTGAAATGTCAAGCTTAAAAATTGAAAATGCAATCAGTTTTTTCAAGACTGTTTCAATTTTCACTCTTTAAAGTGAGATTCCATTCTTATTCATAGAGTGAAATTCTAAAGAATTTAGAGAGTAAGAATCTCAAGCATGATAAGCAACGCTGCAACAAATTTTAACATTCTAGCAACCAATTTGTGCGTCCTATCAATTATGCATCCTATAATTATTTTTAAGTTTCTAATTAAATTTTTAGATTTAACAAAATCTTTCTTTTCATGCACAAAGACACATTTTTCTAATACTAAATATTCACCTGTAAATATTGAGGAGCTTGATTAGATACGGTTGAACCCAAGAATCCCTGCAGAAATTCACGAATGAGTTCCCACGCGCTCGCTGGCACGACACAAGGTCTGTACTCGACCTGGGGATTCACAAATGAAAAAAATGTATATATCAGGATTATACCTAGTCGAGTACCATCAGATCGTGATGTATGTCAAATCAACGCGATATCGTTAGTACTTATCGAGGCGACTTAACGACGATAGTGCTTGCGCGATTCATAATCAGTCGCGAGCGGCCGCGGCTGGATTTTACGATCTGAAGACGAAATGTCCGCGATATGGACCTCGTATGTCTCTCGCGTAATCCGGCTTACAATGTGCATGTGTACGTTGATGATGTCGCGAAGGAATCGTGGGAGGAAACAGAATGTATAATCAGGAGCTTGCGCGACGAACTTCAACGGGCAGCGATGGAAAACGGATGGGCGCTTATGATAATCCGCTTGAAACCATCGTATGGAATATCCATAAGCATACTGAGATAAATGTTTTGTATGATATGTGATTCACAAAAACTTTCTTACTTTTTAATTAAAAAATTTTGTTGTCTTCTCAAATGAAAATTTAGTTAGAATAATCAAATTTAGAACAACAAAATGTTTAACTCATAAAAATATTATTATTTTTATTTTTTTTTATTTTAAAAAATATTATTTTTTAATTTAAAAATTTTGAGCAAAATAAAATTTTTCTCAATGCATAAATAAGTAGAGATGGACTCAGTCCCCGTTGTGTCGTCTTCGAATAAACAATTTGCGGCGTGACGCGGAGTCTTTGGATAGAAAAGTCAATCTGTAAAAATGTTAAAAATTCGGTTACGCACGTCGTTGAATACTATCGGCCATTCGGAAAACTTGACGAGAATCTGGATGTGTCAGGATTGAACGGGAATATACACGGCAATATTGATGTGAGGATGTTGGTTTCTCATCCTATTTTCAATTCTCTCTCCATTTCTCTCCTTCCATTCCGCAAGCCTTACAACTTCGGCTATGTTAAGGATGCTCGGCTAAAAGTTAGTCACTGGAAATTGGTACTTCGGTCGACAATTCGATAAAGTTGGAAAAATGGGAAACGCGAAGATTCACCGAAAGGGAGAAAGAGAATGGCGGCAACAGTTATTCTTAGACTTATAAAAATTTGCTCAATAATTTTAAAATCCAATTTCACGAATTTGTCCGGACGATAAACTTTTCACGCGATTGTTATTCTTCATAATCATTTTTTGTAGGAGAAACGTATTATTGATCTATAATACAAGATAGTAAACGTGAAGAATATTTACACGATTGGCTGCGCAAGACTTTTCAGAAATAAATTAATAATAAAAATAATAATAAAATAAAAGGTTTGATACATACAATATGATATATACATTTAATTTCTTTTACTTTAATTACGTCACAGCTGATTCATTTATCAGATGAAGTTTCTCAGGTGAAACTTGAAATTCCCGAGATTATTCTGGACCCAGAGACGCCAATTAAACGAAAATCTGCGGAATTCGCCAGCAACTCGACCATGCATGGCCGCATAGCGATTTGAAATCATGGACGAGATGACATTATTCCGGACCGAGCCACCACATTCAACGGTAGCAGGGTAAATTTCGATTCAAACAATAAATCGCGATTGCGAATCCGAGAAAGCGCGAATCGAATTGGGGATGCGTTTGTCACGCGAGTTATGTAACCCAGTTCGCTCCGTGTGCGAAAAAACGGCGAGTTGAAAAATTTGTGTTAAATTTAACACATTCCACGTGTTCCAAACGATCCACTCAAATTTTTGCCTTAATTTAATACACGAATTAGAAAGTAACATAAATATATATAGTAACATAAATATATATGTAAAAATATTAATACAAATGTAACAAAAAATGAAACAATTTGTACTGAAAAAAAATTACTAAATCTTAGTACAAACTTCTTTAAATAGTACTAAGAAAATGTTTACTTTTTATTGAATAAATATATCTATTTATTTACTTACAGTAAAAAAATGATAGTTAAATCAAATTAACGATTTTTGTATCAAATAAATATATGTTTACATTCAGTAAATATTTATTTATCTCAGAATTTACATATTAAAACATTATTTTTATATTATTTGTTTACTAGTTTATAAATTTTTATTATTTTTTTTTAAATTTATGAATATCAATTTAATACAAAAAGTTTAAATAATATAATCACATTATATTAAATTAACGCTCAAATATGTTAAAAATTCAAAATTTTAAGTGGATCAATTTCAATATAAATACAAAATGTTTTTTACTGTGAATGAAAAGTTTTTTCTGGGTCATGAGTGTTTGCGATGTATGTTCAACGCGCTGATAAGTGATTGCAGTCAAGTGCGGGAGTCGCAGCGGCGAATAAGAGGGCGGAAGGAAGGAAGCGTTCGCCGTTGCTGGGGCAGGAAGCCGTCCGGGAGAAAAGTGTTCGTTCGGGGGTCGACGAGGGAAGCAGAACGAGGGACCGAAGATTTAACACGAGTCTCTCTCTCTCTCTCTCTCTCGCGCGCGCGCGCGCGCGCGGGAGAGTTTCACCATTGAAATTAATGGGGGGAGTCGGGGGTTATCGTGACGTATTTGACGTCGCGGTCGCTGTACAAACGGCGCAGTTACCGATACGAATGGCTGCTGCTGGAGCATTTAAAGCCGGTGTCGCGCTGGATGTGTGTACAGGGTACACATGCGAGCGTGCAATATACGTGCTGCTGCACAGCCGGGTGAATCTGTCGAAGGGGAAAGGGCGGAAGATATACAGGAAGGCGCATCGTCGAGGTAACGCTGCGAAGTCTGGGTGAAGATCGTCGATGCGAAAAAAGGGAAGGAAACAACTCGAGATTTCTTTCATGATTCTTGAGAGTAAGGCTTGGAAGTGATGTCCGCGCATTGTCTGTTGCGCCTACTTCTTAGAGTGAAGAAATCCGCGAGAAAGCGATCCGCAGGAAATATTTTATTTATTCAACTACTTATATACTGAAAATAAATTTACTAAATCTTAATAATACATATATTTCTTTAAATAGTATCTAGTACTAAGTAACCATTTATTTACAGTAAATAAATATTAACTCAATAAAAAAAATAATATTTTAATATATAACTTTGTTGAATTTTAATATTAAATTTATGTAAATTCTGTTTTTATTGATATTTGTAAATTTATTGAAGATGGCCAGATTATGACCGAAACGTCTAAAATCATTTATAAACTTAATTATATATTAAATATCACAATAAATAACTTGTGCTGTGGTTTTATGCTCTTCTTTTTTTTAATTTTATGATAAAAAAAACCACATTTGTTATAATTATATATTTAAAAAAAATACTAGTTAAAATAATAATTTTTGTATTAAATAAATATGTTTACATTTAGTAAATATTTATTTAGAACTAATATTTATTAAAATTTAATATTTTTTTCAGCATGTTCAACCGCGATTTATGCGAGGAAGTTAACGTATTAAGCTATTTAGAGTAACGAGTAAAACTCGTTCGATCTCGCGAATTAATAATTCGCAAGCCGATTAAATTGTTAGTTAACAAGTATTAATGGACAAAGCAAATACAAAAATGATTTAATTTTAAAGCATACGCTGTATTAGCGAAATTATAATTCCATGTTAAACGTACATTGGTGCTCGACAAGCCTCAGGGTATCGGTAAAGCGAATACAATTCATAATGACGTTCCATATCGGTATGCGCGTATGTATCTTGCATGTTTACAGATAACTACGCGACAAGTGCATCCGAATGGCATCCGATAACGCGTTCGTATGTGTATGTGAGATACATTGCACGCTAATGCGTGCCGAAATCTTCTGCAATCTTGCTTCAATCCGCATAAAAATGATCTTTGATCCGACATTATTATACAACCTAATCCCATTTGTTAATTATGCGTGTGAAGCATCATTATTTCATTTTACCAGCATATTAATTATTAAAAACAAGAAAAAGCTTTAATGACAATTAGTTTTCAAATTTATCTACACAAAAAGAACAATTTTGTTAAAATATCTACAAATTTAGTTAGGTATAGATTTGAAAGAAAAAGTAAAAAATTATTTTATGTTGAAATAAGAATTTGTAAAAATTTATAAAAATGACTAAAATATTCACTTTTTAATTCCTTCTCTCTCTCTAAAAAGGTTTTTTTTTAAATATTTAAAACTTTTAAAGACTGATACTTTTTTCCTATGATTTCTACGTCTACTCCCTTACTATATGAGACAGTATGCATGAAGTCGTAAGATTGATATAGTATCAATAAGACGATTTATTGTTAGCATCCGGACTTAATTACTCGATTATTTCTCTGTTCTCTTGATCAGCAGTGGTACGCCGGTGGCATGAAATATCTCAGGCGTCCCGAGTTTGATACGCGAGACACGTATTCGCCATGCAGCGCGATGAGGACATCAAAGGGTGCGTGGTGTCCCCATGTTCCGCTTCTAAAATGTACCTATTGTATAACTAGTACATGTACATACACGATTTACGCGGGTAGAACTCTCGTGACCGAGTTATCAATCGATAATGCACGCTCGTCGCGTGAATGACAGAGAAGACAACGGAAGTAGCAGGGGACTCGTCTCAAAATGTCTCTCCCCAAAGAATTTGTTACGGATTCGGATCAGAAAATCGACGTTGTTCATTTCCAGATTTGAATGACACAGAGAACAACTTATCCTCGTTTTCCGAACGATCAAAGGATGAAAGCAAAATGACATCGAGAGCGAAAAGCGATATTCCGAGCTTTTTATGTGGAGATAAAACAGATTTTAGTGTGAATTTTTATGAGGGAATCAAGACCGAATTAAAAATATCAAAACGATGATCCAGCAGAGAATCGAAATGAAAAATATCACAAAGAGCTAGAAATCGAGGATCAAAGGAGGACAGTTGGACCGATAATTTTTCGATGTCATTTTTAAAAAGTTTCTTCTCTTTTTGAAAAGAAATATGAAGTGTCACTCACTTCTACCAAGACACCTTTGAAATTTTGGCTTATCGTCACGCTGCCCAATTTGACGCAGAAGTCGCCAATCTCGAATCGTGGCCCTTTGGATTCAATCTTCGTTTGCTTCTTACTAGTGTAGATAGTCGTCATTTTCATCATCAGCAGATCGAACAAGCCGTCCGCTATCAGTGGCACCACTTTGCTGCCCGACTCGAGGAGGGCGAACACTGAGGCTGGCTGCTCCGAATTGTGCAGCACATGCACGGTCCTTTGAACGCCTGCAAAGTCACGAGCGTCGTGTTTAAGTACAAATTTTGTTACATTATTCAACAACTATATGTTAAACTGTACAAGGAGTAACAAGAAATAATAAGCGTCAGAATTGTTTAAATAAAAGCGATCCTTTATTACCGTTAATGTATTGCTAGACTTTATCTTCATTTAATGTCATCAAATAGAGATAAACAAATCAAGATTTTTTTTTTATGCCGAATCAAATCGAATTTTATTTTTTTCTTTAACCATTAAGAAAGTAAGAAATAAGGAAATAACAATAAGATCTGGTTAACTTGTGGACTAGATCTAACGTCACTTAACTTAATGATAAAGTAAAATTTGTGTTTTTCTAACTACGATTAATCACTAAACTGGTTTCGTAGTGATTTAATGAGATAAGTAACTTTACAAGTTACTTATTATAAAACCATCAGTTTAGTGATTAATCGTAGCAAAAAAAATTTGATCAAAAGTTAACCAGCACATGGGCTTCAGAGGAAGGGGGAGAAGGGGGAGACAAGAGGGATCTTTGCCGCCCCCACTAACACATGGTCGAGAGACGCGTGTTGAATAAAAGTGCGTTTTAGAGTAATTAGTCGTGATAAACAAATTTAAGCAGGACGAGGAAATTAGGTTTTTTGTTTGTTGAGGAAAGTGAAAAAATGTAAAAAAATTAATGGAATAAAAAAAGTACTAAAAAATAAAAATGACAAAAAAATTTTTAAATACAAAAAAACCTAAACAAAAATACCTTCCTGAACGTACATCTACCATATCATAGTCAGGAAACTTTTAACTAAAAACACATTGGTAGTGAACAATGACGAAAAAAAAAAAAATCAACTCGATATTGTAGAGATTATAAGGTCACTTGGAAGGAAATATTTGGACATTCTTTCCTTACTGTAGCAAGACCTTCTCCCCCCCTAGAAAAAATTCTGCGGACCTTTTCATAATAAAAAAGCTGTGTGACGACATTATTGTCTAGGATTTTTTCTAAGG
>Ga0157364_1003066_pt1 | contig 16042 bp, 7 predicted proteins | sample AttsexASBM2_FD_111476 | JGI IMG/M metagenome (GOLD analysis project Ga0157364, IMG submission 111476) | Fungus gardens microbial communities from leaf cutter ant in Ribeirão Preto, State of São Paulo, Brazil - Atta sexdens ASBM2 | ecosystem: Host-associated > Fungi > Mycelium > Unclassified ...
ATTCATCCGAAAAAAAAATCTGGTCCCGTCCGTCATCTCCCATTGTAAAACAAAATGAGAAAACCTAAACGGTTACTTGGTATTTCTTCTTTGAAGAAACGTGAGCTTATATTACGGATGTCGATGGATCATTAAAGAAAATGTTCTTATTATACACAAGCTACTGAATTCAATGTCAAATTGCTCTCATCGCCGGATGCGTACAAATATTACCTCGAATGTTAATGCGTACAAATATTATCTCGAATTGCTTCCAACAAATAATTTTCGAAACAGTTATCGGAAATAGATTTGTGTTAAATTGAAACTAATAAGTTCTTCGAAGAGAAGCTCACAAAACGGAAGATGTTGTCGTGCGAAGAGCTCCGATGGGATCGAATCGGTCGCGCATTCGACACGAAGGAGCATTTCGTGTTATTGCATTTCCTACGTAGCCCAGTACAGTTAATGCCAAAGTAGCCGTAGTTAAGCATAGCAGGAGTCGAAGGTAATCGGCACTTATCGTCCGTAATACATTCCAATGAGATACCGCGGAAGATTCAAAGACCGACGGTCATTTTCTGCGGAACATAGATCAGACGCCAGCGCTTGGGCCCAGCTTCTTGCCAGAGGAACGATCTCCTAACTACTCTACTGGCCCATAAACGCCGTACACCATCTCGCTCGTCGGGGTCCGTTCCATTTCCCGGCAACATCGTACTCGAGTTCCTGAAATTCCTCAAAAGTGGAATCCGTGAAGAGAAGCAATTTCCCTGCCGATCTATGCGCGTAGTAGGGTGGCAACCTATGTCGCATCGAACGTCGAGAGCACTGGCGGAACGTCATCGAGAACAGTGCGAACGGCGGAGAGGAAGAACGTGGTGGGAAAAGAAGATGAAGAATCGGGAAGGAGGATGAGAGAGAGGAGGCGGCTGGAATGGAATGGCGATTTTTTCGTTACGGCGTATGGAGGCTGTTCACAACTTTTTTTCTTTCGCTTCGCGTTCACCACTAACCACGTGCCCATTCTCCCTTCTCTCCCTTTTCATGGCCGATTCGCCCGAGTAAGTATCTACCTGCTCGCTGACTGCTCGCTGACAAGCGGCTCAAAGTACAATATCCTTCCCCTCGTCCACCCCCGCCGTCGTCGTCTTATTCGGTCTTCTTGCGTCTCTTCTTGCGCACGGCACCCGTGGATGGCATACGCGGATGAAATGCCTCGGGTACCCACGCTCGGACAGGGGAATGAGCTCGTAAAGCGTTAGTCACGCGCTACTCGTGCTGTCCGTTTTTCAGACTTCCTCGTCAGGTTCTCTCCAGTCAGAGTCCCTTTTCGCTTGCCTGGACTCTCCAGTCTCCGCCAACGCCGCGCCAGCACCGCCGTACCTCCCTCTTCCGCATGTTTCTCCTCTTCGTCGTGGTCTCGACCCCCGATGCTTTTTCTCGCCCTTTCTCACCGTTCGAGCGGTAGCGATCCGTACAAGCTGAGGGTTAAACCGAATCGTTAACGTAGGAGAGGTCAGAGCTCCCGCTCGACAGGATAGTTTTGCATAGTCGTATCGCGAGAAGCCGTATACGCGAGAATATTTTGCCGGAATCCCGCTTCCAACCGCAATGCGCGGGCTAACGGGCTTTGAACCTGCAAATCACTACTTGCGACTCGTTAACGGATTCTTTGTGTTCATTTTCCGAACTTCCCGTATAAATTTCATTAGTAGCGTCAGGAATTTAACATTGGTGACTGTTTATTAGGATTATTAGCGTGAACGATCAAATCTGAACATATATAGATACTCAATCATTTTCTGATACCAATATAAACTATGTTATGTAAAGTATACAATGTTCATAATATATTACATAAGCATTGATTTTTTGTGAGACTGCGATAATTCTGAGTAAAAGTAATTGATTGAACATTATATTTTATTACTTTAATTCAATTAAACGTGTAATGAAATAAAATTTTTTACATTTACATTACATTAAGTTGTTATAAAATTGTCACTGCAAAAAATGTTAACGTTTTAGCAACTGGTTTTTCCAACAAAATCGTTTCAATGGTGTAATAAAATTAGTTTTCAGATTTTTGCATCCAACAATTTATATTTAGCAAAATTATTCTTTCCGTATAGGATCAATTAACATTATTCATTATTAACATAAAAAAGGACACATATATTTAATTAATTACTAATTCTCAAATAATTGAAAATATAAATAATGTATTCATAATTATCAAAGAAATAATATATTAAATCATGATATACGATAAGTCATACAAATAATAATTATCTAAATTAAAGTATTAAAATTATATTAATAAATTCTTCTCTTTTTCCTGATAGGTCGTCTATATTGGCGATGGCGGTAATTACGTGCCAGTTCCTTCATTGAAGAATCGACCGTTGAATCCGAATCTTCAAGCTCTTCAAACTCTTCAAGGCTTGCAAGGCCTTTCTGGAAACGGAGGTACAGGAGTAATCGGTGATGAAGATTGGAGGAGACACCCAGAAACCTGGGATCGCGAACACCGAAGATACAGGCCCAATACGACGAGAGTGCAACGTAAGTACGAAGACAATGTCTTTTATCATCTTGCTGAATTGCATTATTATTATTATATAAACAGAATTGATGATAATATTAAAATAAACGGTTTCTCGTAAGTGCCGTAATTAACAGTCTCAACAATCTGCTTGCGCTTTTTCGATGAGGTAAATTAAATATAAATCAAGTGGATACGCTGTATAAGGTAATTACTCTTCAGCCCGCACAATCTCCGAGCTAATAGAAATTTCCTGGTTTGTAAGTAGCTGTAATGGCGGCTTGCATCAAGACGCTAATTCAGCGGAAATACGTTACGAAAGGGTATTGATTATGTCGATCTATAGAGCCAATAGAAATCTTTATTTGGTCGATAATGGATTATCGACTCATTTTAGCTTGTGATTACATTATTGCGTTCACGCATGAAAGAGATTATATACTTCATAGAATATATTAAAGTAAAAGGACGTTCGAATAATAGGATAGCATAATATCGGGGCGTAAACGAGGATCCGCTATTTCCATCCGAATAAAAGCACAAAAACCGTCTACGATATTGGGTCTGGTGGGTCAGTGTGTCTCAGAGGAAAGAATGATGTTGTCGTCGCTTTAGCATGTCGATCCGTTATTTTTCTTTCCATTGTCCGGCAAGAGACCAAAGTCCGTGAGGATAGCGCGCGTTATAGAATAAAATATTTCCCTCCAATGTCTCGGTCGATTGACTTGGAATCGCAGACGCGCTCCGCGCAATATATCCGCAGCCAGCTAGTGCGCCCGAGAATTCAGAGTGTGATGGCGAATGGCTACCGTTAGAGAGGAGGCAATTAAAACGGTGTCGGAAAGTCGTACGACGCTCCTGACATCGAGGGTACGGAGGCAGAGATACACCACCTTGCTTGCAGCACCTTCGATGGCATCTGCAATCGTCATCGTCGTCATCGGGACTCGAGGACCGTCATCATCATCCCGCGCGATCATCATTATCCGCATTATGTGGATCACGATTGCCTCGTGGAAACTCGAGCACACGGCCCGTGCAGATATATCTGGTCGCGTATATGTTATGGCGCCAGTAATCGACGACAGCTCGTTTCTGACATCGCTTTTTCTGCGAGAAAATTGCGACGCCGAGTCGCAATGAAAATGATGTTATGAGCGGCCGTTACATTATTTTTTCCTTTTCATGCCAACGCGTACGATGACGTGAAGTTATGTCGTCGAGTCCGCGGGAATTCTTTGAATGATTTAATATTATCTTGAATACATACGGTGTAATATACTGTGAGATTATATCCAAGCTGCAGTTATTATTATTGTTTATGATTTCATTCGTGCTATATATTCTCTTTTATAGCGATCGATTTTTCATCTAATTTATATTGCGCTGAAAACGGAATCGTATTTATACAAATAATAAATTTACACAATCACAGTTTTATGATTCAGCGATAGAGTCATGATATATCTCTATGAATAAATTGACTTTACAAAATGAATTTTCTAACCTGTTCAAAATTCTGTCTCCACAAAAAAGCTTAATCCAATGATGTCTAATTAAAACTTTAATCGGTCACTTTAGTTTTAATCTCATGTAGCGGGTGTGCGGCAGTAATTAATGCTAGTAGAACAAGACATTAATAACGCCGGTGTAATATCCCGTTATGAAAGAATAATAGACAATGTCCTGTGAAAACAAAATTAATTTTCTACGCGTGCGTATAATTTCCTATATTACGCGTATGTGTTACGCTCATCCGCTGCGTATGTTTCTGGAACATCGAAGTTTATTGTGAACGTTTGAGCACTCACTGTCTGTGCATATGGCGAGTAATCAACATAGCAGGAGCATCACTGCCTGATGCTCCCGGAGAAAATTATTAAATTACAGTGTTTCATGATAATATAAATAAATAATATTTATCAGGATGGAATTGTATACAAGCCGCTCTCAAGCCCTTCAACGAGTCCTTTTAATTGCATTTTGCGGAAAATTACGGCCATACTGGAAATCGCGATGTGAGAAAAATCCTTTAACGACTCATCATTCCCTTCGCCCATTCGACCAGAACGAAACGTCTATTACCACTTCTTACATTTTTACCGTTTATAATCACTTTATATTTCTTAACTAAATAATTATACGGTAATTCGTTTCACTGATATCTATTATTCACTTTTGAGACGAAGCTACGATCATTTATTATTCATAAACTTATAAAGAATTCATACGATAGAATTGTAAAATAATAATTCTGAAATACTACACGTGCGCTTATATATATTATATATACAAAATGCTGCAGCATCGCATTTTTAATTGCAAAACAATGATTTCTTCCATAGTGTAGGTATCGAGAAGAATTGAGTTATAAGTGATTCACGTAAATCTATTTCGCTCTACTTCATTGTGATAAATTATTCTATGCATATTTAAGAAAACTCGACCGTACAATCAATCAGATTCTATTTTTTAAAAGATCGATGTGCCGAAGCCCTTCGAGACGACGGGACGATCGATGATTGCATTGCTACGGTAAATTTCCTAAAACATTTGGATGAGCCTGCCATTGGCAATGACGAATGCTACGCCCGACCTATGAAGCTCGTTGGTTCAATGAAGTCGTAAAGTCGAGCCGCTCGTTCTCTGCGGGAACTTGAGGCCACCCGCGGTATCGTCAATTACGCGAAAGAGAACCCATTAGATTTAATGTATCCTCCTCGGCAACACGATTCTCAAACGTCCTCCGAGTTCATTTTGCTACTTCTTTCTCTTTTGCTTCTCCCACAAGATTTTTTGCTACGTATCTTTTTTGGAATGTTTTCCAACCAATTTCGATTCGGACCAATAAATAAAGATGCTAAGCATAAAAAGTTGAAGCCAACATGTTAAAACCAGCACAAGAGTTTTAAGGGAACTCGACGATATTCTCCGCGTCTTTCCGTGACCGCTCTCGGCACATTCGAGCAAATATCGGCGTTGCTCAACTCTTCCCATTGTCTGCCTACTGACAGAGTTTTGCCGGACGATGAACACAAAGCACATATCCGCAATTCTAATAAGCGCCTGCGTATACGTGCGTATACGTACGCGCGGCCGCTCGAAAATGCGCTCGGCACATTCGCGACGGCGTGATGCGTAGGACGAGGATGAAACGGAACGGTTGTATCATCGGCATGCGCCTCCGGTGTAACTATCTTCCCATCACTATCCTTTATTTTTCTCTGAGTCTGTAACAAGCGCATGTTAGCCTCTCTCTCATCTTTTTTTTCCATTTATCTAATCAAATCAAGAATAATCCATTTTTATTTATCAATAAATGTTAATAATTTATTGCAGCTAATTTTCATTATTATTATAAAAGTTTTATATCATTTTTATAGACATCTTCTTTAGAAAAAGAATTTTTTGCGTCAAAAAATTTATTTGAAATTTAAATTTAATTAATTAATTAATTTTGTCAAATCTTCCGATAGCCGATGATATCCTTACATGATATTTAATGATGATGTTCAATCAAGTATAGCGTTCGTCGAACATATTCAAGTGTCATGCGAGGATATCGTGCGTCTTACGATGACGGTGTATGTGGGATGAGCGTGGGTCACGAAACGAAAAGGTTGTATCATCGGCGGACACCTCGAGTGTAACTATCTTCATCCTCCATCAATCTCCATTCCGCTTTGCGGTTACGTTACTACAGTGGAAACGGCTTCTTACCACGAAGAGCGCCTATACGGGACCCCCAACTTACTTTCACTCGTCATCGACGACCGGTTTTCCACTCGCTTCTATCCGCGAATCTGCGATTTTCCGCGCCCGGTTTCTTCATACAAATGACGACAGGCTCTCTTGACAGCAAACATACGCCCACACGATGACCGATCGACACGTTTCCATCTTCTGTGATTGAGTCTCGTTTGAGTACGAAAGCACACATTTCAAAGTGATTATCGGACCCGATGTGGTAATTTGATGTTATTTTTGCACTATCTTGAAAACACTTCCTGACTGAGAAATCTCTTTTGCGAAAGAAAATTACCTGTTATGTTTCATTAAAAAGATAGATTCTTGGCTACAAAATTTGCCTGTAAAGATCTATCGATTGTAACATCAATTTGTTTATATTCTTTAAATTTTATTTAAATAGTATAAATATGATTTAAACAAATATTATATGAAAAATTAGTTTATTTTTTAATGCGTATATACTGAATACATATTTTTTTAAATTATTACTACACTAATTTATTATCTAAAATTTAATTCTTAGTAAATATAGACACAATATATAGGTAGACACGACACATTGATTATTGTTTGTATATACAGTTTCCCATTTCTCTTTCAACATCAAAGATTCCACCTAGACATTCTTGGTTTCGCAAAGAATTAAAATGCAGATAGAGAGTTTATCATGCTGTTGAATCAACATAATTATATGTATAATGAAATAATGGAACGTACATTTAATAACAAAAAAAACACAGGTTGGACAGATTGAAAAAGAGCGAATAAAAATTAAAATTTATTACAATTTTTTAAATCGATTTATTGAATAATTATTAATTATAAGTTAAATAATTACTTTTTATATCTTACATTTTAGATATCGAGGCGGAATGTCAAGATGATTACATGAAAATCAGGATCGGATTCAACGGCTCTTTCACCGGCCTCTTGTATTCAGCAGGTAAAATTAATGGCGCACAAAATTGACTTATATTAATGAGTCATTATTTCTAACATTGTGCAATTTACTTGGAATTTTTTTATTAAATACCATTATATTTTTTGCAATGTTAATCACATATGCAAACAATAACGTAATCAGGTTATAGTTTAAAAATTGCTTTTGACATAAGACATTGTAAATTATTGCGACGCGAATTATACAAATGGCGCGATGTCGAAAAATGGTGCGGTGTTTGGAATTTTACGCTACACTCTATTACAGTCAAGAGATTCGACATAATACTGCATCTAAAATATGTGACTGCATAACTGACTGCATTGCTGGTCCGCAATTACGTCGGCAGATAGTGAGACGAGTATGTACGTTCGCGCTAATGAGGTAATGGCGGAAATTATCGTAAAGCGATCGGCGGTCGTCCACATCGGCCGCTCTAGAATTTTTCTTTCACCGTCGTAAGTCCATCTGTCCGGTCTAGTAAGATGCTTCCGTTATTTCGAAAGAAGCGTATCGCAGCCGTGCCTTCTGGCAGCTATGCACCGGCAAAAACGGCATCGTCGATTTCTTTACAAATTATTCGATGAGAAAGATGACCTCTTCTTGAACCTTGCATCTGCTTGGTATCCACTCTGCTAATCCGCAATTTTCTCATTGATCGTTAATAAGTCCGTTAATCAATATTTCAATAATGAGCTAAGCGCCTTTGTGCCAACGCTAATGTGGTCATAAACCACTTCATAAACCATTGATACTTTTCTGATTGAATCTAGCAAAACAAAAACTAAAAAGTCAGATTAATTTCTAACTTCCTAACTCTAGGCGCAAACGAGTATACTTTGTTCTTTCTTCACTTACTTTTTGTCGCCCCATTTGTTTGCGATGAAAACGCATCAACGTCCCGCCTATTCTTCGCGCAGTGCTATCTATATAGTCGAAATGCCGCGAGGTAGATTGTTTGATAAAAGAGATATCAGTTGATATTCGATATCGAACACGGCCGTATCATAGACGACCGCGTTCTAGATGAACAAGAATAATCGCTTTTAATTGCAGGCTACTCGTACGATCCCGATTGCATGTACGTTAATGGGACGGGCCGAGACTACTACGAGTTCTACATTCAGTTGAATCGGTGCGGCACCCTCGGCGAGAACACTCATCATCAGGACAGCAGGAAGAATCCGACGGTACGTAAAATAGACGAGCGCCGAGCGCATCACGGAATGACGGTTCATTACTTTAGTGTGTACCGGCGCCGGTCGACAAGGAATAATAATGATTAACAACACCGGGGAAAAATGAGGGAGACTTATTTTTAATGTTGATAATTAGAGAAAATTAGATGTCACATCGCGCGTAGATCGCGCGGGAACGTAGGCACCGCTATTACGACTGGTTTCACGTGAGAAATAAGACTCAATGACGTATTGCTCTTATCTTTCCAGAAAAATCTTATGTGGAACACGGTCACAGTGCAGTACAATCCATTAATAGAGGAGGAGTTCGACGAACACTTCAAGGTGACTTGCGAGTACGGCTACGACTTTTGGAAGACGGTGACATTTCCTTTTCTCGATGTCGAGTGAGTGTGATAATCTTTTTACTTTTGAAATAAATTAAATATAATGTGTTAAATTAATATAATATCTTAACGAGTATAATGTCTCAAAACGTCGAAATTCCACGCTTTAAGCGTGGAAACAGTACGAAGGGTCATATCGATCAGAGACTCGAGGTATTGTTTTCACAGTGCACATTGCACGCGAAGTACACGACGCAACGTGAGCCATCGTCTGAAACCTTCGATTACGTGAACTCGATGGAACGTTTCACGCAAGGCGTTTACGTAATATCTACGATAATGTCTAACATCTGTGCTATCCTGTTGGCGCGAAGTAGGCCGTACTGTTCGCGAGATAACGGATACGCATTCTGCCTGCCTCTTACGCACCCACCTTCTTCCAGGGTCGCCACGGGAAATCCCGTAGTCTTCACCCTGCAGCCTCCGGAGTGCTACATGGAAATCAGATACGGTTACGGGACCACTGGAACTAGAGTGGCTGGACCAGTTCGCGTCGGAGATCCCCTGACTCTCATTATCTACATGCGCAGCAAATACGGTAAGCCTTATGTAGCTTAACTGCGGCTTAGCCACGTAAAATCGTTAGAATATATAATGGATTCGACCTACTAGATTTACAATACTTGAAATAAACAACAAACAAAAGACAATAGGAAACTAATGAAATAACAGTGTTTCTAATATCGAAAATAAGTAATTAATCACTACCTTACAGTATTAAGTTTCTATAATGAATATCAATTAAATTATACATATATCTGTGTTTTTACGATAAATTAATTTATTATATTTCTTCTTCTTTCGCTTTCTTAGAAGCGCTTTTGAAAATCTAACCAATTCAAGTCTATAATTTAAATTGAATATGAATCTAATGTTTGTTTGCGTGAAACATAATTATAAAAATACTAATAAACTATTGTAATGTTATATTTAACAATAAATCTTCAAGGCAAAAAGTTTGTTAAATTGAAACAAAAAACGAATGTGCTTGCAAATTGTTTACAATACGTATTTTCGTGTATTTGTTTTTTTTATTCAACGGTCAGCCTAATCATACGACGCCCGATTTTGCCAAGCTATCATGCGATAGCGATAACGGTATAAGATGAACAGCAGAAGACTTTGTCAGTCAGCTAGTCAATCTGAGCTCGGTAATTTGCGAAAGATGCGGAAATGCTGGCGAGAAGATATGAAAATGTGTGTGCTTTGACGTAACGACAGATGTCTATACTTTAACCAGTCAGACTTCTGTATTTATGTCTATATCACTTATGTCATGCAAATCTATGTCAGAAGGTAGAGGACGTCAGATCTTATTCCCATTTTGCCGCTTATGACTAATTGATGTCGTTATTGTGATGACATATATACTTTACGAAGCTAATCATCTTTTTATCTAATCATAATGAATCTTTAAAAACGGAATCTTTAAAAATCTTTAAGAACAATTCTCTTCTATATTAAATTTGCTTAACTCTTTTGCAATTTAGGAGTTAGTACATTTTATATTGTAACGTTTTAAATGTTATCATTTTTATAGATGGTGATAGATTTATGATTTTCAGATGAATATTTATGCCGAATTTTTTTTTTTGTAGATGGTTTTGATATCGTCGTAAATGACTGCTACGCTCATAATGGCGGAAACAAAAGGATTCAATTGATCGATCAATACGGATGTCCGGTTGATGACAAACTAATCAGCCGGTTTCGTGGTTCATGGTCGGAGAGTGGCCTGTTCGAGACCCAAGTTTTTGCTTATATGAAGACCTTCAGGTTCACGGGATCGCCGGCTTTGTATATCGAATGCGATGTTCGCATGTGCCACGGAAGATGTCCGGTAACTAAATATTTTTTAGCGCGTTATTATTTGATTTCATTCCATTCTTAATCTATTTAAATCAGGTAGTAAGCAGATGTTACTGTCATCATTTTGACATCAAAATGTCATTTTAACGTTAAATTGATGACAAATTGATGGCAAATGACGTTAGCTTGCTATCTGATTATCTTTTTAATCTGTTTAAGTGTTACGCTCATTAAATTTGATTAAATATTTCAGAAATTATTTACTTTTAAAATAGTTTAGTTATTAGTAAATATAAAAATGTCATAAATATAAAAATTTAATATTTTGTTGTGTGTGTGTATTTAATCGTTAGATATATATTATATTACATACTTCTGAATTTTTGCAATTAAATTGACAACTTTTGAAAAACAATATAAAAAAGTACTCTGAATATTCTAATTTTCAAACGATGTTTTTCATGCTACTTTGCACGTTTCTGTTCATTTGTGCCTGAAAATAAATTAGTGTCCCAGTTTTACAAATATCTTTAATTTAAACGATCACACCCGTATTTCAGAGCCAACCTTGCCATTGGAGAAACGCAAAGAATGTAGTAAAACGGTCAGTGTCGGAAATCGATGGACCATCGACACCGGCATCTAGTTTGTCGGAGAACGTGAATCTCTTCCAGTCTCTTCGTGTTCTTCAGGAAGGCGAAGCGGACACGGAACTGTTCCAGAATTCCACTAGCTTCTCTCGCAGCGGTAAAGAAGATATACATATATATATGTCAAACATTTTACTGTTAGAACAATTACTTGTCAAGCCATGCATTTATCATAGCTTCGTTCAGTAAGAGATGCTCTATTTTTTTTTTTTTTTATTATAATTGTAATGGCGAGCATCGATTTGAAATGAACGAAGCTTGCATATAAAATTTTGCAAATTTTAATTTATTACTTATACGTATAAATTTTAACTTATACTTATAAAAAGCAAACGTTTAATATGTATATATCTCAGTGTTAGATGAGGCATTAGAATTATTATAATTACAATCTTTTTAAATTTGCATTTTTTTGTTACATAGGATTTAGCGAGCCTACGACTGACAGAGTATGTTTGAGATCTACAGTGGCCAGTACAATAGTGGGACTCGGCTGTGGTTTCTTCTGTATCATGGCCGGTATGATACTAGCCATGTGTTCGCGAATGCGACGACAAGCGCGAGAAAAATTATTGTCGGACAGTATAAGCTATATGACGCACCAAGGTCGAATCAATTAGGGTAACATTTTTAGCATGGGGAGATCTATTTCTTCTCGCTTCATCTCAATCGGTTGCGATATCCTCGCATCTTTCGCAGCAAATGGAGCTGTCTAAGAAACTGCTCCGCCGGTAATATAAGAATGCGTCGTTAAAATAGGAAATGGTCGATATGAATGACTTCGAGCTACTGATAAATTGACATTGATAAAAATACGATTAAAATGAGGTGATAATTTTATTGTTTTTATAAATCGGAAGAATATCAGATTTGTAAACAATTTGAGAAAAGTCTTTTTACGTACTCTATTCTTTTCTCAATTAACTTCTTAAGGTAAGCATGGGATTGATACAATGCGAAGTGCCTTATGTATTTTGATAGTCGATAATTCAGGCTCCCATGGATATAATAGGTCTCATCGATTCATTGTGTGCGAATGCTTTTTTACATAAATAATATTCGCTGCTATACTCTCGCTTCTTTTAATTATTGAAGTGTTAATCGATACTTATTCGTCAATTGATGTATATGTCGCGATTGAAGTATCTGTGGCGAGTTATCGCTCATCGATAAATAGAGGTAGAAATCGTCACGATCATATTGCCACGATCTCGGTGCCGAATGTGCGGTTAACAGAATTCGATCTTTACTGCGTCGATCGGTAATTTAACACAGTTTATACTTGCGATCGACATGGTATCTTTTTTTTTTATTGTTTTTTTCTTATCTCGCATACGGTACATTTAGAGATCAAAACGAACGTAACGTCAGTAACAACGCTTAATTGCCGTTGATAAGATTCAGTACTTATATGTGTTTCTATCTATGACATTACTCGCCATATTCAGGAACGTGAAAATAAATTTTGCTAGCGATTTCGATTCACTCAATAAAATAATTAATACGTGAAATGATAAATAAAAAAATAATAAAAAGAGTATCTAATATTCAATTTAACAAAGTTAAGAGCATATAAATATCACCAATTAAAATATTAATTAAAAATTATCTTTTACAACAAAAGAATTATAAAAACACCTTTTATAAGATAAAAGGAATTAATTTTATTAATATAAATATTAATATTTTATAAATATAAATATTAATTTTTTTTAAATATTCACATAAACAAAATACGTAAAAAAATATACATTCTTCTGCAGTTTTTTCATATATTAAATTAACGCATAATCAAAATATATAATATTATTGTACAACATTGAAAAACAAAGCAATCTCATAATTCTAGAAATCAAATAACTTCATGTCATTTTGCACCTAATCGAGATGCATATATTTATTTTACAAGAAGCATGAACAATAATTAAATTATTTATTTAATTGACGACCTATTCTCGTCGTTCCTGAATGTTCGTGAATAATGTATTAAAGTTTAACTAAGTATCAATTATATAACAAATGAATATGCTTAAGTTTATATATAATACTTTATATATACATAGCATCAAAGGTGCGAACCCTATACTATAATAGAAGAAGAAAGAATAACACAAGAAAATTGGAAATATGGAATTAGTGGAAATATTGAATCGCATCTGGTGTACGGCCAGCGAGGATTAAATAATATTTTACAAAACCGCCCCGCCAAAGAGTCGCGTAGCTCAGTTCTCGTCTTAATATTTATTCAGAAATTTGCCGAACCTCGCGCGATTTTTCGCCACTGTGTGTGAAATATTAATTTCCCCTCCTGGTTGTTCCCCTCTTTACACGTTTCGTATAATTTAACATTACAGTATCTCTCCGATTCTCATTGCTCCACATTGATCCCAAGTTCCCATGTCCCTCTCCCTTATTCGAGCATCAAGCTAAGTATCCGGAATCTGCTCGATTAATTATCTGTAAATATAGTGTTGTATCATGACTCATAATATTTATGATTAAGCTCGAGTGTATCAAGGTTTCCAATAAATAATAGAAGAAGATTACGTTCTGACGTGTCTTATCTGACGTTCGTACCTCGTATAAATACAATATTAGCCTCTTACCAACGGGAATGACTTATGATATTAACGAATAACTTAAAAGCGATTTTATCTCAACCAGTTCTTAAAAAAATTTAAAGAATTTATTCTGAAATTATATTTTGTTTTTGGTGCAATCTTAAAACAAGAAGCAACTGTTTTAATCAAAGTTCTATTTATATCTCCTTTCTCTGTTTCTCTCTCTTCCAAAAAAAGTTTTGATTTCATTTTATATTTTACATCCGTTTTATGATTTACATTCTACTATCTGATAATAATTTAAATTGTATGTGTCAGTAAAGTGTGTTTTGTTTAGTCAGTAAAAAATTATATATATAATTTCCATATAATCTATAATAATATATATTATATTATTATTTATATTATTTATATTCTTAAATGTATATGCCATTCACAATGACATATGTGATCGCTCGCGAAAGGATCCAGAAACCGGCGTGACGAAAGCCTGAGATCTACCTGACTGATCTTGAAAAATTTCAGATGTTTCGGATCATAATGGTCACGGAACGGAACAAATCGTGTTTCTCCAACAGCGCATTCGTCTTACGAGATGGATCCGAAAACGTCGGTCAATCGCCGCCCATAAATGGGGTACCCCCGATGAAAAGTGAAAACTCCTTGCAATATCTCATCCGCAAGACGAACCGTGACCGTCATTTATCGTTCGATCCCTCGATAACGAAAGAAAAACGCGTTAATCGCCGAACGACCGGTTCTCGATTCAACCGACATGAAAAAAACATTATCCGAAGACAGTTTTCGCTTTAATTATTTACAACGTATAAGATGAAGTGACGGACAGGAAGGATCTTAACGACTGAATTTATATAGCACTATTTGTTCGGACTAAAAGACAATTGTTTGATTAAAAAGGCTGAGCAGTGTAAAATTTTGTATATTTGATACAAAATGAAAAGAAAACAATGTCAATATATATTCTACATCAAAATATGAAATGATATATAATTAACATATTCTTCTCTCTCTCTCTCATTATAATACCTTTATTAATTAAAGAGTAATATTGTTATAACAAGTTTTCTCAACAAGGATTTATATTATATAAGATAAAATAATCTTTGATACAGAATTGGATTTTATTTGATATTATTAAAAAAAGAGAAAATATCACACGTTATCGCGATTAATTATCTATTTATTCGTGACCTAATTATCTTTGTATGCATTAACCAAATCTCAATGTCGCCAAATTCTTTCCAAAAAAGAGGCGTTACCAGCCATGGACCTTATTGTGCAGCAAAAGGGCAATCATCCGCAGTAACGAACTGTCTCGCCCGCCTACCATGCGGTAATTAATCAAGCCACAATAAATTAATTGCCGCTCCGGCAAGAATTAATTGCCATCCCGACAATAATTATGGCTAACGCAGAAATAATTATCGTGCATCCCAGCAGAGCGTTGATCCTCGTCCAACGATAATCCGCGCTCGTAATTCGATACATACGTATATCACGATCGATCGTTCCCCTGTGCGCACGACCTCTTGTAAAACCAATTTAATTTCAATAAAATAACCTTTTTAAATGTACAGAAATCATTCCGAGACAAATTCCGTAATAATGTCCGGATAAAATTATTCCGCGAAAGAGAGAGGAAGGGAAAAGATTCTGGTAAATCATATTAAATGATACATTATATAAGTTTGTGCTATTATTGTGAATTTTCTGTAATACAATAATAATAATAGTCTGTAATCAATTATTATTTTAGAGAATTACACACAACTATTTTGCTATACAAAAATGAATAATATTAAACAAATTTATTAATCATCCGTTTCTATTTTTGCAAACAAACTTCCGAAAACATAATACCTCCGATGGTGTTTTCATGAATGTCTCTCACTCATTCGGGAAAGACATATGCATAAGAATGTAAGAAGAGGAAAAAGGTAAAGAACTGAGAGACAAATAAGACTGTGAAAAGAAGAAGAGGAAGAAGGTGGATATCAAAATGAAATCTCAAACTAATAAATATTCGGTTATCGCGGATAATCGAGTTATCGCGCGATACGGAGTCGAGAGGCGGGATTTTACCGGGTGCGAATCCCTAATACATCGTCAACCCGCACGTACGTATAGTGTACACACGAAAGCCTGCATATGTATCCATTTTACTTGATGTGCCACTGTGTATCCATACTATGGCACGTG
>Ga0157364_1003067_pt1 | contig 16040 bp, 7 predicted proteins | sample AttsexASBM2_FD_111476 | JGI IMG/M metagenome (GOLD analysis project Ga0157364, IMG submission 111476) | Fungus gardens microbial communities from leaf cutter ant in Ribeirão Preto, State of São Paulo, Brazil - Atta sexdens ASBM2 | ecosystem: Host-associated > Fungi > Mycelium > Unclassified ...
ATTTCTTTCCATTCAATGGGAGAGAGAATGAGAAGGAGATTGATTTTAAAAACTAATTTAAAAAATAATGAATTATGAAGTATTTTCAATTTCAGACGAGAGAGAGAGAGAGAGAGAGAGAGAGAGAGAGAGAGAGAGAGATCCTTTTAGATAAACGTAAAAATGAGTCATTTTCAACATATAGATATTACCAAAAAATATTGTTTTTAATACATTTATAACATATTATTAGTTTTTTAATTTTTTACACTTATACATTTAAAATTAATTTTTTGTAGTTGATGTCAGTATGTAAAAATTTGATTTGATTCGTTTTCGAAAGGATTCGATTCGATTCAGCGTAAAGATTTCAGACTCGATTCGATTCATTTTCGAACATGTTATAGATTCGATTCAATTCGACTTTGCAAATGCTTGATTCGCACAACTCTAGTACGCAGGATGAGTTAAAAATAGAAAAAATTATTTATTTTTAATTATTTTATTATTTTAATTTTTTATACTGTACGATAGCGGCTTTTTCTAATGTACAAAAAATTCGAGTTTATAATAATATTTATATGTACAACTATATATGTATATATTTAAAAAATATAGATATTACGCCACAATCGCGAACATGTGCATTACAATAATCAGAAAATTAGTTTTTATCATTGTATAGAATTATAATAGATCAAGTGATATCGACAATTTTTTTTATTGTTCATTTGATCGAAGAATAATATTTGCAAATGCGTTTGGCATACTTCTTCGCAGATATAGAGTAGAAGGCTCAAAAAAAAGTTTTTAGATACGTTTGTACATATCGTGACGTTGCTATGTCCTTCCTCTAGTAGTTAACTTTATAAAAACAATCTTGGCTATTTTGCCATATATTACTCTTAGAGCATGTATAGAGTCCTTGAATTTACTCGCTACGGATTATATCAATGTTATTTATTGTCGACGTATATTTTAGTCTGCGGCGAATGATGTTCGCATCGTACGTTCCCTTTGAGCGCATATTTATTGAGCTTTCTGAAATTAAATAATATTAAACATCTCTAAATTTTTTTATTATTCACCTAACCATTCTTTTTTATATGCATATTTGAAGCAATCTGAAATTATTTTAAATATTTATATTGATAGATAATATTATTTAACATTTAATATCTAATCATATACTTTTAACGTTATTTTCATTTCACGAATATAAAACTATAATACACATGTCATAAATCTAATTTTCATATATTGCATGCATATACTTTTCAAATTCTTTGTGTAATAATTGTTGTATCGTAATAATAATTTATCATTAGTTGGAACCTTTTATGATTTTAATTACGGTTTTATAAATATAAAAAAAAATATGAAAAGTAAAGTAATGTTCTACTTAACAATAAATATTTTATAAGCAATCCGTTATTTGCTCCTTTTATATAGCAACACATTCATCTTCTATAATATGTGGGATAGTTTCATTCAGGCTAAATGCTTCAGATTTAAGGTATAATATATTAATAGCAAGAGAGATATAGAGCGTAAAAGCGAAACTATTTTTCGATAAATTATACAATTATTAAACAATGTATGAAAAAAATTCAAAGCAATAATGTATCAATTCATTATATCTACTGAAATAATATTTGAAGTATCATCAGTAGTTACACACACTGATTTCAACAGTCAGTTTAGAACCTTAGGTTCTGTTTCTTCCGACAGCTTGCGCCACCATGAACTATTCTTGCATTGAATTCATAATGCACATCATATATTTTGAGTAATATTGGGTTGTCCGGAAAGTTCGTGCCGCAAAAGATTTAAATTTAATAAATGTTTATTAAAATTTAAATCATCTGCGTTTCAATTTTTCTTCAAAATCGGCACGAACTTTCCAGACAACTCAATATAATACTATATAAAAGAGTTATAAAATATAAAATTATTTCTTAATAATTAATGCTGCTTAATAATTAAATAACTTTAATTACAAAGATATTTAAAATAAATTTACGACTCAATTTTTAAATAACAAATTAATACTACAAGTATCGAGTGATCATTGATAAGTACATTTCTATTTTTTAGATTACTATTACATTTTGTGTAAAACAATAGGTTCTGAAAATTTTTGATTTTTCAATAATTATGTTCTTTATATGATATATATAATTTTTTATTATTTTTTTATTTTTATAGTAATTTATTCATGTGATCCCTTTCTTTTTCAGTGAGTAATAAACATTGGTATTCTTCTAGTGTTAAATATACATCGCAATATCGTTTCAACAAATATGTTCAACAATTTCATATAATAATAATTAATACTATATTGTAACAATTAATAATAACTATATTGTCGCGGATATTTCTGCATGTCAGAAACTTTGATTCGCGAGATATGCCAGATATTTCAGAATCGCGTGCCATAATATCTCCATTGTCGGCTGTTTATTTAGCGGCAGCCTAAAAGAAAGAAGACTGATACTCAAGAAAGCTCTCCCCGACGGTGTACGTTGTAAGTCTTCCCGGGCGACGTTTCCGACGCGTATATGCGGGTATTCGCAACTGAATACCGTAGATATTCGCGATAATAACGGAGCGACTCAGTATCTTTACCGCGCAGCTACTCGTGCGTACTTTTCATGACACACTACGTGTATACATACATGCTCTCCGTTCAAATGATCAAAAGTCGCTCGACCGACCCATTGTTTACGCGGGCGTACATCGCGAGTTAGCTTCTCTAGCTTCTCTAGAGATGAAGATAACATCGTATACTCTGGCGAACGGAGGCCACGGGGGGTCCGCTCTCTCTCTTTCTCTCGCAACAGGTCGCGTGTTCCTACCTGTTACGACTGTTCTCAGGAGCCCGGTCATTATAATGTTAAACGATTCGGCAAAGGTTCGTGTTAACGCGCCGACGCTTACATCAACGGGCTCCTATTCTCTCGAAATGGAGCGTGGTTATTATTACATGATTCTGAAACAGTGAGTTGCTACAACGCGCTACGATATTACTATGGAAATCATATTTCTTAGATATGAAAGACAATAACACTCTGATCGCGTTAAATCATGGGAAAAAGATACTACATTTCACAACAAGTTCTTTACAGCATTTTTTAAGATTCATAATTGTTGTATTGCAAATATAAATCTAGTTGTATTGAGCTATCTAATTGCTTTAGTTTAGAAAACGATATATGTATATGTAACGAAATATATATAATTTCTTCCTCATCATGAGGATATTTTCGATGTCCTTGGCGATCGTAAAATGATAATAATCTGTCGCATAAACTGGTTCCTACAGACACGCAACGTATTGCTTGTAAAATTATATTTGATAGAAGATATGAGATAAAGCTTAAATAATGGTCAACGGAGAGTGACAGAGCGAAAGTTCATAACGAAGCAAAAAATTCCAGAGTATTTCCATGTTTGTCCTCATTTAGCATCTATATACATATATAAGTTTTATCGACAATAACATGATCTAATAAAATAAGCAATTTTATATTGCTTCATTTAATTTAGTTAGAAAAGCTGCATTTTTAAGTATTAATATCCGCAATAATATATAATACTAATTCATTATGTGCCTACTATTTATTATTTATAATAGATTAATTGTATTATACTCATTAATCAAAAATGTTTTCAACTTTTGTCAACGTACAAGTTAGTACTAATGCAGAAATTAGCAGAATTATTACTTTTTAATGAAACATGATACATTTTAATGAAATATGTCAACTTCACAGAGAGGTCTTTTTAGAAATTAGTATCAAATCGAGAAAGAAAGATGTGCTGAATTGCTTTATTATGTTAGTTGCTACAATAACGGAGGAGATTTTAATTCTTCACGACGTGCGCGTGACGTAACTCAATCGCAACGTATGTGTCGTCTAGTGTCTAATAGGTATTAGCACGGCATTACAGAGCGTGATTATTGTGCCACATTTCAATTGTTCAATCGTTCCTGAGTGGACTGATGATAATCTCTTCATTTGATAATATTTCCTGTCAGCAAATCTTTCGGACTTTCCGAATGATTAATTAATGTTAAATTTATTCATTTAATCTGTCTAATCTAATCCAATTTGGACTAAAATGATGAAACTATTTTTCGGTATAATATATTTTTCGGTATAGATTCCAATATATTTCGCAAAATACAACATTGAAACAAAATATCACTTATAAAAAAATATTTTGTAACAAAAAGTTTAAAAATCTCATATCTTTTAATTTTCATGCAAAAGTTTTCTTTGTTGTTTTTTTTTTAAAAGAAATGAATTTTTAATAATGATATGTATATATTCATTTCTTCTTCAGCTAAATACATAAATCTTTTTACGTAATTAGCATAAGTTTAGCATATAAATACACAAGCGATAATGGAAAACTAGTTAAGAGATATCAACATGTATTATAATTCAATGTGTCCCGATGATTGAGCGTTTTATATATATTTTTTATTATATATTCTCCCGCTTCTCTTCTTCCTACTGAAAGAGAAAATCGACGCACCAACGTGTACATTACATTAATACAGTTCGTTCTTACATAACAACGTGCTGGCGTAGTTATCTGATTGTTCTCTGTAGAGCTGACCAGAAGTCATTCCTTGAGAGTTATGCGACTATCATGATGAAATTTACGATGAAATTTTATTGAGGAAGAAGATATAACAAAAAGAAGAGAGATTGTCCGCTACTAGTCTTCACACTTTATCTTCCACCCCTATCCAGAAGAGAATAAATCTTTCTCTTTCTATTTCTTGTGCCCTATTCTATTTCTTGTGTAAGATCTCTTAAATAAATTAGAAACGAATCGCCAATTAATCTAACACAGCGGCTATACCGACCACTCCCTGTATCAGAGCCGATTTTCACTGGTGTCAGAGCGCTCTTTAGCCGACCGTAAATCAAATCAAACGCCACCGAAGTCTGCTTTCTTCTTAGAGCACTCGCTCGCCAGCTCGCTCGCGGGCAATGCGCTTGATCGAAGCCAACGAGGAGATCAGTAACATCATTATTATCGGCGCCAATATCGCGATCGAGCGCGATTTTCTAGTTTAATTGACACCACGCGAACCCTAACGGGGCTACTCGGAGAACTCGTGCGAAACGTACGAGAAACGAAAGTGCACGTTACATAAGATACGAAATTAATAAATGAACATTTACAGTGAATTTCCTGAAGGTGTCTGAATAACTGAAAGTGAGGAAAGCGGAGGGAAAAATCCTTTCATAGCCGCGTGATCGCTGAACCATAACGCGATGCAGTTATAGGATGCTCGATGCATTTACGATGCACCACGCGGTCCTATCGGTCGAGATTGGATTCAGATCGGCTCCAGTATCATTCGAACAACGTTCCAAGTGCAAATTCACGATGGAGAACCAGTTTGCCGAATGTTCCCTTCGCCAATGCGCATTAATGTTATTATCGAGATCGTTGGGACGAGAGCACTCGCGAATTTCATACCTTTCCAGATTTTTTTATGCGATTCTTATGGCACTTCACGATTTAGCAACGCGTAAAGTCGCGAAGGAATCGTTGGATCGTGTACAAGTGGGAGTATACGATGTTTGCATAGCAGGTTGTTCGATGTTAGAATGGCCGGATATAGGTTTTTTTATGACATTTAAATAGGAGGGTATTCTACCGTGATTCGGAAGAATTTTATACAGGTGTAAATACTGATTGACGAAATACTGATTGCAGCGGAAAGTATCTCAAAAGCTACGAAATCCCGAATTGGCAATGCAAAGTGCACGTAGTAACAACTGGTGAATGGAATCGAAAAAAGTAAATCAGACTGTCAGAAAAATTATTTCAGAAAAATATTTCTGTATAAGTTGAATCTTATCAAGCAGATGAAAGAGAACTTTTTCTTCAGGATTTCTTCTATAATTTTTGTTCCATTACGCTTTTATCATTCATGGAGTGGCATGCATGATCATTTGCTTAACTAGAGGACACGCTCACACGTGAATACAATGCATCGTTTTGTCACCGAGATATACCGTATCTAATGTGAGACGCCTAAAAGTCTTCGGCGTTTCCACGAAGGAGCGCACCGCGCCGCGTTTCTTATATCATCTCGGACACTAACGAAGATATAGAGTGTCGCCTGGCAGACAGATAATCGCACCGCGCCGGGTCTAAAGTGTCGCTTGTCTGGAGGCTGGTCGGGATATTGCGTTACGTTAATTAATGCACGATATCGTGACCGCCTTTAAACGGATTAAACAGCATAATTATGATATCCATAACAATAAACAACAAAATTATATTATTTTATTACTCTCTAAATTCTTTTTGGAGTGGAATCTCACTCTAAAAAAATGAAAATTGAACCAATCTTAAAAAGAAATGACTTAATTTTCAATCTTTAAAAGCGAGATTTCATTCTTCAGATTTATTTTAAAAGTTTTAAAGAATACATTAATTTTACATATAAAACTTATATAGTTGTTAGATTTTTATTTCTGAGTACATGGAAACTGAAATTGATAGAGAAATTCTAATTAAATCTTTGGATCTAGTGTAAAAAAAATATGTAGGATTATTGCGAATGATACAATGTGGCAATGATCATGTTCACTAGTGTAATGAGAATAGCGATTGGAAATCGGCGAGTTGAGGGATCGCCGGTAGAACCGGATAAATCTCAATACAAAGTCAATTACGGCTGGCAGCTACGATCGTGTCGGTGGGCGTGAATGGCTCGCGCGAGTCATTTGCATCGTGCGCGCCGATATCGAGTTGATTTACAAATTCCAGCTAGCTCGGTGTAGCCCCGATGATTGACAGTTCGCGCCGTGTATTGTTTATTTACGCTGCGTGGATGCGAATAAGAGAGTTCATCGGCACGATTATTGTGATAGATCGACTAAATAATCTCGAATAAGCAAAAGTATAATGAAAAGCCTGCTGCACTGCATTAAAAAATTTATAAATATCTTCTACATAAAATAATCAATTGTTATTTTGAATCGTACAGAACGAATTACTACGAATTTAAAATAAAATATTGATTTAATAAAAAATGTTAAAAATTCTGGAATCTCACATCAGAGAAAAAGACATAGTGATAGCAATTGTAAAGTAACAAATTTTATAAATAAAATTGTAATGTATATAATTAATTAAACTGCTTTATAATTATTACAAAGTGTAATGTAATTATTATAAAAGTGTATTCAACTATGTGCATTAATTTATTCAATTATTAACTCTAAAACTTGTATAATGTTATTTTTACAATTGCTATCACTATATTTTTTTCTGAATGCAAAGATATAATTAACTTTAATTAGTTGTCTGTACTTTTAATTTTTAAAATCATTATAATGTTTATTAATCATTATTTTGGAATTTATTATAATGAGAAAGTATTACTTATAAGTGTGAGAAAAGTTTATAGTTGACACAATTCAATTTCAATATAATTTAACTTTGAGGAAAATTCTGGCGATGACAACATAAGTAGAAAATCTATAATCTTTTTCTAAATTAGTGTTATCTATAATCTATAAGATAGAGAAGAAAGATTGAATTAAATTAGGCTTAATCGGCAATTGCGATCCGAGTGCAGTGTACGTCGTGCAAGGATGCTGATCATTTCTCGGTGCGAGCATGTTAACGAACGATCGATCAGGAATTATTATGCGTCCGGAAATTTTTCGCACGCGCGCGCATGATTTATCCCGCGGACGAGAGTCGGCCGGTGCTTTGTTACGAATAACGTTTAACGCGCTTGATAGCGTCATTAATCCTTTCGGGTGTATTTGTAGTCACGAGAAAAGTGTAGATCGCGCGCGCAGGAATTGTGTTACGTGAGCGTTGAAACGAACAACGCTCGAGACAAACGCGCGCTGTCGGAGCGGCCTAACAAATTCGCGCGGGTAGGCGCGGAAAAGTGACGTTCGCGGGAAGAGCGTGAACGTCATAATGATGCATCTCGTGTCGTTTGTATCGCGGCCGCTCTATGATTAATCGGGTCAAAGTAGCAGCAGGTCCTCTTATGAATGCGTCGTCAGAATTGCATCGCGTTCGCGTCTCAATTCTATCAGCTACGTCAAAGGCTTCGAGGAAAACGAATCTACGAACCGTAAATTCCTTCCATTATAACCAGGCAATCTGAACGATTCCGCGATAAAATTATCTCACGATTCTCCATTCGGCAGTAAAGGGACTGACCTATGCGCGCCGTGAAGTGTCTTGTTTGAAGAAATTAAATTAAAATGTAAAAACGAACTAGGAAATAATTAAAATGTCTTCCTTGGTTTCTTCTCATGCAAATGGAATGTAAAATCTGATTGGCTCTGCCAATATAAGTCTGCGACCTACGACCGATTCTGTTCTTTTATTGTTTTCTTGTTGTAGTATTACTTTTACTTTATTGAAAACTCAACACAGTTTATATGTCTCAAACAGTCTACTCATTTTTTTGTGTTAATTTAACATAGGACAAATATTTTAAAAAGTAACACAAATATAAATATTATGTAAAAAATCAACACAAAAAACGTAATATTGATACAATTTGTAAGCAATTATATTTCTTCGTTACAATTAACATTTATAATTTATATTACGTTAAATTTACACATTTTAATCATTTATCTTAGAATTTACGTTTTACAATACACCATTTTTGTATTATTTGTTTATTTACTCATAAATTGTATTATTTTAATTTTAAGAAATATAATTGAATATCAATTTAACATCCAAACAATGTTCAGATAATATAATTTTTACATATAATTTTACAATATAATTTTTATGTTAAATTAATATTCTCAAATATATTAAAAATTCAACACAAAATTAACAAAGACTTTGAGTAAACCGTTTTTAACACAAATACAAAATATTTTTTTTTATGTAATTTTTAATATACATTTTTTTGCGTCTTTTCGCGTAACATTTAATACATAATATCTTATTAATCTTAAAAATAAAAGAATCATAATTATGGCATTAAACATAAATATTCGATTTAAAAAATCTGCCATCTTCAATTATTTATTACTTTTCAAATATCAAATCAGAAAGCAAGCTCGTTGACCAACCTACCGTTAAATAATGGTCTATTCACGAGCGAATATAGCGCCACAAGTAAAGCCATGTTGATCGTTTCGGCATTAAAAATCATTTATTATGGGTAATCACATAATTTTACAACTTTGCAGACGGTTTTTGAATACTTTTGCCTACTCCGAGAAGAATGCGTGGGTAGACGCCAGTGCTTTCTCTTCCGTCTTTCGAATACTGGCGAAGAATCGGCCGTGCTCTCGACTAACGATCGATATAAACGGGAGACAAAACTAATTAGACGGGATTATTAAAGACAATATGGCAAATTGCGGGGCCCGCGGGGACGCCCGCGCGATAGACAACACACTGTCGAAGCGCGTCGGCACGATTCGGCTCATTAATTATGCCCCGCTTACGATTACAAGATCGCTTTAATTGCGATTGCGTAACCGGCGCTCCGATCGATACACGTATATAGATTTAGCCAAGGCACGACGGCGAACGTACCCCGAGGGGCTTCTCTCATACACAATCCCACTGACCCGTTTTTCGTTTCGAGACGCATCCAAGTACGCGATCGACCGAGATCCCAGTTGCAAAATCGGTTTCGCTCGAGGTGCTAATTAACCCGCGCCGCGGGATTTTTTTTAGAACTTTCAAGTCCTTCGAGGGTGGTCCGCGCTGTTGCGTCGACAGGTACATTAATAAATCTCCGAGATCCCTCTCCTTCTCTCTGCTCCGCTTATTTCTTTCTAGAAATACAATTTGTAAATGTAATAGGCCTGCTCTGTTTTTTATAAGTGTTTATGATTGTATAACTAGAGGTTCCTGCATAATATATTTCATACACTATACATTGAATGTAAATATTACAAGATCTCATTTGGAATATTTTAATTAAAAAAAAAAAAAAAAAGACTCGAAATGTCTAGGTTATTGAAAGTTTCTCGCAATTCTCACGGCACACGTTTTCAAAAATAATATCTAAAGAAATCCAGTCACTATAAAATATTTCGGAATAAAACCCACCACACATACATACACACACGCGCGCGCGCACATACGTCAATTTCAAGTTTTAAAGGCATGTTGTTGTTAAATGCATAAATCGCGCGTTTTATTGCATACGATTAACAACGATCTCGCACAAAAGTCCCGACGTATCAGCGTAAAACCTCGAGATCTCGTGAGGCGCGAGATAAATCAGACAACTTGTCAAATTTTTGTTAATTCCGCAAAGTATATGTGTGTGGGCCTCTATCCGATCGGGCGCAGCGCGTGTACATCTGTCACTGTGTGCGCCGCAAATCATATTACGCGTATCGCGTTTCAATTTATACGATCATGTAGCACGATCGCGGCGCCGACAATCGCCACCGTCGCTAATACATCGCTCTGCTGTTTCAAATGAGTCAAAATGACCTCTCTTACTGATGCCGGGATTCAGCGCCGAGTTGGATCGTATGTCCGCCGTCCACCTACGCTCGTCAATCGTCGATAGATCACACCCAACTGTAAATAGATTATTTGAGCCTGCTGCTATGAATATACCGAACGTCGGTTTTTTAGCCGTCAAAACGATTTTAATTTTGTCACGAATCAATGCCATCGGGCTTGCTCCGATAAAATTGAATGCATTATATGTCATTATCATTTGGCGTTGACACCACAGATAAAAAGATTGATCAACTTATTTATGAGAGGCAGACCTATTAAGACTATTAAGTGGTTAATGCCACTGACATTATCCTTGACATATCAAATCGTAGATAGATATGATGATAGACTGTTCCAATTCACTTGATCAGAAATTAATTCTGTCCCCATTATATCAAATTTATTTGTACCTTATGAGATTTGTAAATGGTGTAATCATCGAAAATTCGAAAATAGAGCAAAATCAACGATAAATTATCTAAAAAATACGTCTTTGTTTTTTCTTTGCAAATTTGTTTATATTTTATTACTATATTAATTTTAAACTTAAATTAGTACAAATTTTAATAAAATAACGAGCAACAAAATCGGGCAATAAAAGGGTGTTAAATTCCTGTATATGTTTCATTCGATAGTAAGTAGCTGTGTCAGCTTAATAGACGTGTCACGAGTTTCATCCATATCGCGCTAATGCATGGCATATACTGACCGTGTGTCATTAAATCCGAAAGCTGACTCATGTGTAAGACGAAACGACGCATCGGTAGCATATGTCGTCGCCCAAAATCATCCCTCTCATCTTTTCTCTCTATTCCATCTCAATGAAAAATTACTGATCATTCATACTAAAAATTTTACCACAAATATAATTGAAATTAAATAAGAATCTCTTTTTAGAGAATATTTTCCTAATATTTATATTACGCAGACTGTAAAAAATTTTGAATTATAGGAATAAAAAAAACAAGTATTGATCAAAATTATTCTAATTCGATATTCTAAGCAAATGTGGTGGGGATTAGGAAAAATTATTATGCAGCGCTAACGACCTGCGGATAAGGGGATTGTTTACGATCGTTGTAAGTTAGCCATTGTTTGGTCAGGAGAGAATATTGTCTCCCTATCGTGTGTTTTATGACCGTTCTTACTTCGCAAAGGGAATCGAGACAGGAAATGCTATAACATAGAGGGAAGGAAGAGAAATAGCGAAGAAATTGAATTCTCTCTTTGCGATTATATCAAGAAATCTCACATTAAAAATATCGCGAAATTCTCTTCGCGACCTGATAAGGCAATTTGTGATTAATGAGAAAATTACAAACAAAATTATATTCGTTATGCCGTTCTCTATTTTGTCTCATTGCAACCTGATTCTATGAAGAATCTAATTGCATCTAATTGCACGTCATCTTGGATGACGTGTCGACTTGTCAGACCACGCGAGTGCGATGGTTCGTTATTCTTTCTTTTCCTTTGTCTAGAAATACAGGTAACGTCGGCGATGTGTGTCCTACGCGATATCACAGGCGGTAATAATCGCGGGTGCCTTCCTTCATTGTGTGCAAATGGCCATTAACCTCGTGAATAGTTCGTGGTATTCTTAGTGTCTCATTAAACATTTTTAATTGCACGTGGAAGTTGACCGCGATTCTGGTTTTTACTACGAAATTCCTCGATTCTTCAAGTAAATTTCTCCATTGAGTTTTTTATTTTTGCAGTATTGTACTTCCGCATTTAATTCAATACAGTATATCTTTAAAAAATTGATTCTGAATTTATTTTGAATAAAATTTCACGTTTGTTACGCAAAATATTATATAAATATATTAGATAAGTATTTTACTTGAGTCAATTTTTAGTTTTAGCGATATAAATAAGATACTCTAATAATAATCACTTATACATTCCTAAAATATAGATGTATTTGTTGCATCAGCGAGCAGGTGAAAAATCATAATGGGTGCGGGAAGACATTAACGATGCATTATGTTAACCGTGATACTATTGTTTAATGTTTGTTCAGCTGAACACGATGACGCATTGCCTTATCCAGCAAAAGTACCAAGAAATTTTTTTTCTTCATTGATTAACTTCTTAGCTTAATTTTTATTGATTTCTATAAACATCACTGGTAATCAATTTATTTTTGTAACAGAGAAAGTTGCTGGATTATAAACAATTCCTATTTTTATATCCCATAAAATCAAAATTTTTGAAAATAATTGTAATTAATAAATTTTGACAAATTTAAATTTTATATTTACAGATTTTTTAATTGTCTTACCGCCGCAGGAGAGAGTGATCGCAATGCATTATTGTCTCGAAGAAATTTGCAACAGTCGTTGCCAACGCGATCAATGGTAGCGCGCACAATGACGGTGCGAGACGAGAGGTGGCAATGTCGACAAGCACTAGCGTATATGCTTACCACCGCGGAGGTGGTTTCAAACGTGAAATAATCACGCGTGGTCGAGTAAGAGATGTCGAATGAGTCATACGCCGCGTGCAATATTGCGGGCCGCGCGCCCGCGAATATCGCCATCATGAAGACCGTTAACGCGGTGAACAAATGGCAAAGAATGTGACTGGAAAAAATATCTACGACATGCTATCTAATCAAACGAGTAATGTAATATGAAAATTAGTAGATAATGATATAAAAATAAAAAGTGAAAATATCTCGATAGAACCTTGTACAAGACTATAAGACTTTTATAAATATTAGAATAAAGATATTTAAAGTTAATTAAAATTGATAAAAAATATATATTATGTAATCTTATCTTTAAATTGAAAAAAGACAATATTTTTTGTACAAAGTTCCTTAAGTTAAAATTTCGAAAATTTAATGAATTCCTACTCTGAATTAATTATTAAAACTGAAACTTTATTACTATCGTCAGATTAATACTGGAGATAAATTAACAACATAGCGATAGTGAACGAGTCTCCCACGGTATAGGTATTCTTAGATTGTATGAGGAATAACGTTCTGTGCTTTGCGCCATTTTCTTTCCGACTTTCGCGCGATTCTACACGCGCCGCTATAAATTTGCAATTAACGGAATCCGATTGCACCGTGTCGGGTCGATTGGACACGCGTTCTAAAAGCGTACGAGTCTCGAAGCCATGAAGCTGCTTCTTTCAAGTAACGCACGTGGGTGTCCCATTAAGATTACCGATTTCCGCGACAAGTGTCTCGACTATCATATATTTTCTAAATCTTACGCAAAAATTAATAACCATTCTTTTGTATAAATTAGTCCTTTGGATTTTATGGAATCCATCATAAATCTATAATCATAAATCTATAATCATGAAATAATCTCTAGTTATAACGTTCTACTTATATAATCGTTATAACGTTCTATTTATATAATCAAATTTTCGAAAGTATTTTCAACATGTATTTAATCACAATTTGCAGATAATGAGACATCTAATACTTATAGAAGTACCAAATATCAAGTGAATAAATTAATGAAAATAGAAAAAGTAATGAAGAATCAAAAGAGATGTGTTACAGCAAAAAAAATTGTGAAAATGCGTTTCATATATGAATGAATGTAAGTGTTGTGTTTTTTTCTAATATTTGATGTGACTGCTATATACAAGTAGAAAAAAATAAGTAGTGCAATTCAAAATGTTGTAAGTATTGTGTAATTAATATTTTTTACTTAGATTTATAACATTTGAAACTTTAACAACTTTAACTTTTTTTAAAAATTAGAATTACTTAATTAACATTTTTTGTAAAGACTAATTGCTCGTATCTTTAATTATTACGGTAATAATTTTTTATAGAATTATTTAAATAACATTAAAAAAAATAAGTTTTTTCTTCCATAAAACTTAAAAAAATGGCACAAAGTTTTGTTCTGTCTCAAATATTTAATCAATATAAAGATCATAATTAATTACTGAAGATAAAAAAAAATTCTGTCTTTCTTCTTACCCCAAAAATATTAATTTAAAAAATAAAAACAGTTAATAATAACCGCTATTTTTAGTGTTCACTTAAAAAGCCTTTAGAACTCTCATCGATAAAATATCGATAAAAGTTCATGATCTGTCACGAATACTTTTATCTCGATCGTCTACGATCAGCAGGTACATATTCTTTTCGCAACAATATAACACTACTCTCATTCATGGTTATGATCGGGGTGACTTCGTTCAGGAATTGCTCATAAACGAGATCGTTATTACATCAGAGTTATATCTATTCATTCGCGGTACGTGCAACGGCTACTGATCGTGACATCGTAGAGCTGACGACATTCGTGGGATAATAATAACTAACTAATAACGTCTGATATCAGATCACGATCTACGATTGTATAAGCAACCGCGGGGTATTAATGTTGACAAGCAAACCGTGTGTCGCTATCATTTCGTTTTACATCGATTGACTAAAAACGTGACTTGAAGATACTTGTACGTTAAATGTTGCCGTTGTAATTTTATCGGCTTGATCAGTCTGTGATGAGAGATTCGTTATCAAGTAAATGCACTTGATTAATCGAGATATTTTATATCTAGTGTCTTTTACAGAGACAAAAGATTAATAATAACAAACATCACCAATCTATTTCGCCCTGAATCGTTTTCAAAGCAGAATCTTAATGAAATCGTTCGCTCAGACATTCATTAATGAGACAAGTCGGGCAGTGCACAGAGCTTGAACTGGCAGACTGAAGGAGACTTGCGAAGGTGGCGGTATTCGCATCGTAAACTACTCATCATGAATATGATGTGTGGGCTGTTTCGGCTATTGTCATTATGAAAATGACTGCGTGGTCCAAAGAATGGTAGTTGTGCACTTGCATCTTAGCACGTTCTTTTATCATTTTAAAAATAAATACAATTTTAATTCCCTTTAACGCGTATCACCGTTTATCTTGATCTACACTAAACATAAAATAAATAAACGTCATATATTTTCTCTATGTTGCGAAGAAATAAATTCAAGATTCTACTTGAAAAGATATCTCATTGTAGATAAATTTAAATTAAGATGACACTATTTATCGACATCTTTGTGCTATAAACGAATAGGTATTCATCCGACATTCACTCATCCAGATGCTCGTTCTTGCAATATGATATTATACGATGTAGACGATGCCGATCCTCATCGAAGGATTTCCACCTTCGATCACGTGGAGAAGTACGAGAGATCGAGGAAGGATGGCTCGAGGCCTTCTCGATTTGCATACTGTGATCAAGGAGGCACGTGGGCCAGCGCAGCGTTGAGTCGTAATGAACCGTGCTTATGCATATATGCAGTGACACCTTCTCCACTCGGGAGTGTGAATCATCGTTCGAGCTCGAGATAAAAGTTTCCTCAAGAGAAACGTCCGCGTTTCCATCGCATCCTCGCTCATCTATCTGTATCTCTCTTGCTTATCGTCTCTTTTCTTTCTTCTGTTGAAAACACACACACACACACACACACACACACACACACACACACACACGCGCGCGCGCGCGCGCGCACAATGCACACGGCGCCTCAGCAAAAACACGATGCGTGCAACTAGTTATTATAACGC
>Ga0157364_1003068_pt1 | contig 16036 bp, 9 predicted proteins | sample AttsexASBM2_FD_111476 | JGI IMG/M metagenome (GOLD analysis project Ga0157364, IMG submission 111476) | Fungus gardens microbial communities from leaf cutter ant in Ribeirão Preto, State of São Paulo, Brazil - Atta sexdens ASBM2 | ecosystem: Host-associated > Fungi > Mycelium > Unclassified ...
ACTCGGGACTCGGGACTCGGGACTCGGGAGTGAGGTGTTGCTTAAGAGTAGGTACAGGTAGTCGAGAGTGCGCGTGTTCTCGTCCAGATCCTCGGCGGTTAACCCGTGCATTGTTCGCATGGAAGTAAATCGCTGCCGACGTACGCGCTTCGCCGTCCATTACGGCCGAATGACAAATATACAAAGTCCCGTACTCCCGCCGGTGCACGGTGTACATACGTGGTCGAGATGTGGCCATTCGGTTCCGTGTACGAGCCTTCGCTCACATAGCGTGCGCATACACGTCGTGAACACGCCGCTGTGATGTTACACGCGCAAACACATTTTAGATTAAGTAGCGGCGTTTAACGCTAAATCGACTGTCAGCATTTCAGTTAATGAATGAAAGTTACATTGGTTGAACACTCGACATCCTCGATTTTTCATATCGTAACGATGTGAAAAATAATAATTTAGTATTATGTATATGTGTTGTGTAAACATAAATGTTGTGTTAACAATCATAACATAAATCACCCGAATAAAATGTTTATAAAAATGTACTATATAATCGAATAAAATATCCATAAAAATGTATTACATAATCAAATATCAATACTTTTGATCACAGAATTTCTATGCTAATTGCGTTTAAAATATACAACATCTCCGTACATTTCCATACAATTCATTAGGAAATACACGTTAAAAGTAAACATCAGACCGATTAAAAATAAACATTGACCGGCAAATTGGCGATTGGCGACGCGATTTGCATTACAATCAAGGAAGAAGAATGGAATATTTCGATCGGCTTCTCGGATAAAAATTCGAACAAATATTCCGATTAGCTCGGCCGAATGTTTATTTAATACATATATTAGAATAAGCAATAACTTTTCTTAATTTTTCCATCATTCAATTAATTTAAATTTTGTTTACAAAAGAAAGTAACTATTAAATATTAAACTATTCTAAGCATGCAAATTCAAATGTCAAATTTTAACATGATTATAATAAATAGATAAATAAATTAATTGATACAAAGTATTATAATATAATTACAACAGATTAGAAGATATACGATATAATTGTTATTAATAAACATGATCGATTATTGCAATACAAAGTTGAATTTGCCAACTTTTGTCTCTTTTGAAAGTGATATTGCTACATTATTACCAGTTTGTACCGTATATTAACATTATTTGTACGATCTATAAATTTGTTTTAATTACATAATCATACATAAATGTTGTAAATAGAATTGTTATAGAAAGTGATAATAGAAATCAAATATCATATTCCATTTTCACTATAAATAATTTGCTGATAAATAGCGGTATAAATAGCGGTATAAAGTCGAAATACAATCTAATTTAAAATAATTATTTTACAAATAAATTGATATATATGTTTAACATAATCCGTTAATAATTGTTTAGTTTCTCATCGTATAATAAACCATTGTTTGATCCGTTTCAACAAACAATACTTCACTAACTTTACTATTAAATCGTTTACAAATGACATTTATTAATTATTAACTGTTTGTACAAACATTTAACAATTACATTTTAGTGAGAAATGTGTTATTGTAATTACAGTCTCGAACAGATATAAACTTTTACAATAAAACGCAATTTAATATCTAAAACAATTCTCAATAAAAATTGCTTATTTTATTAAATAATATGTGAAATAAAATATATATAAAGATATTTAAAAATGTATATTCATTTAATTTTAGCTTAATTTCCGTTCTGTTTCTTACAATTATTCTTATTTTTCCAAGAGATTCTTAATACAATATAATTAATCTTTTAATTAATTTTATCTCAGCACTGTTATATTCTTCCTTATTGATTTACAAATTGTTCCTATTTTATATTTATACATTAATCCTGATGTTTTATCTTGTAATTGTTTATTTAATTGTAATACAATAGTTTGATTATTTCTACAGTACTCACAAATGCACATACACACAATGCGATAATAACAGAGATGAGTTTGCGATAAATATAGCTCCTACTAGAAATCTGTGTCAAGAAATGATATTGACGAACGCTGATCTAGTTTTGTTGTAGTAGCATAGATCATGCAGTTTAATAAGCAATATCCAATCTCGCGCAATAATAATAATTGTGCACTGTTACCAAATAAATTATAATCCTGATGCATTTGTAATAAACATTAAATATTTTACATTTACATCAAGCCATTGTACAGTCATCGATAAAATCTAATTTAAAATGCAATGTATAAAATAAAGTTCACCACACAGTTTTGTTTAATAATCTAATTTACGTAGTTAATTGCTGATTATAAGATTTATTATTGAATAGAAGTAAGATAATTTTTCACTAAATTTAGAAAAATCGTATTTATATTAGTAATACATATATATAATTAAATATATATATATATATATATATATATATATATATATACGACTTTGTAATTGATGATTTAAGAATTGTTTTCAGAATATTTTGTAGTCTGTGATATATTGTATCTGTTGCGATATTTCTTCTAGCATTTTAGAATTCTATTCTCATCTCAAATCCATCTTAATCATGGCATAGTGCCAATTATGTTTTCGCAATCGGAATATATGTCAATGCATACGCGCCATTAAAATAAGGCCAACCGTTTACTAATTCTTCAATTGCATTCAGTTTTCGTGGCGTTGCCTTGACGTTGCTTATCTTAGTATGTCCCACATTTTCAAGAACATATAATTCCGTGGCATTAATAATTCCGTGCACACTGGCCACGAAAAAGAGAAACGATTTAAACGTATGAAGGAGACAAGACACGCGGTATGTATATCGAAAGTTTGACCTTTTCTCAAGCATTACATTCCCACCTTTGTGCTTTATCGTATATCGATTTGAAAAAAATCCTTTCACGATGATCCTACAATTGGAACCGGTTGGTGTAACCTTCTGTGTGTAAAAATACGTTTAAAGATCAAATATTTTGTCGCTTCAAAGGGAGACTTTTTTTCTCTTGCAAACAGAAATCAATACATAACAGAATATAAATGAATGAACGAATATAATAACAGAGGATTAAATAAATATAAAATTGAAATAAAAAATAGGAAAGCAGCTTTTTAAAAATAGAAAATTTTGATAGAAATTTTTATTTTATTCCTTCTTTTTCTCTCATGTCAGTACTAATAATGATTATGTTAATTAATTCAAATTACACCAAACTTTTGATAAGAATTCGTCACATTCCAATTATTTTCTGAATTTGAAATCTAAGCCTTCTTAATTATGAGATTAGCAAATTCAAAATGCCATAAAAATTATTACTATTACTTCAGAGGTAATAAAATAATTATCTTGTAATTCAGAGATTATAAAATAAATGCGATCAGCATAAACATAATTGTTTTTTGTTAAATATTCTGTTAGATGAAAGTATAATAAAATAGAATATCTTAATGTGCGTGCGTGCGCGCGCGCGAGCGCGCGCGAGTGCGTGTGTGTGTGTACGTGCGTGCGTGTGTGTGTGTGTGTGTGTTTGTATAACGTGATTTAATAAAAGCGTTAAATTGCCAAATAACAATAAACCATTACTTATAAGTATTATAGTTAGATAACTTTTATTTTCCACTGAATGTCAATGTTATAGAATTTGTACATGAATTTGTACATTAGTTCTAAATCTAATTTACTGACTCGATTGTAATGTACTATACTTTTTTCGTGATTAATCTGGGTGACGAATTGATTCGAAATAAAGCGGTGCTCGAAGCACATTGAAAATAGAAAGGATAACAGCGAAATGGTAATCGATTTCACTGCGTCTAATTATTTGGAATCACGTATAATCGCGTACGTGATTCGTTTTCACATCATGTATTTTTTTTCAGGCATCGTTTTAAAAACGTCGCAGTCTCACTAAGAATTATTATGCATCAAGTGTATCACACTAAATACGTAGATTTTGTTTATGGATTTAAATTTATTTTAAAATTCAAGAAGTAGAGATAACAAAGTAACATTTTGATAGAATCAAAATACGAATTACATTATACAAACTTTTTAATAAATTTTAATATGAACTTATAAATATTCCCTGTGGATGACAACGTAAATACTTAGTAAAAACAATGGACCTTATATTCACATCTCACTTTTATCGATAAATGCGCGCATTTATTTCTACAGCGTATGTAAACTATATGCTAAGTGCGCCCATTTATCGATAAAAGCGTAGTAAAAAAATATGGACTAATGTAATTATATGTTTTATAATAATACGGATATATGTATGATATAGATAAATTGGAAAAAAGAAAAATTTGAAATTTCTATCTGAGCTCTATATTTTTATATTATATATACGTATATATATATATATATATATATATATATATATATATTGCAGTAATTAAATTAATTTTTGTTTAATTTTAAACAATTTTTAAAAAATATTACTATAGGATCGCACGTACATGTAAGAACTAAACATAACTAATAGGAAATTAATGACCTATGGTTTAGTTGGTCTTAAATGCTCTTGTATAATTTTGTATGAATTTATATACTACATATGTAGTTCTTTCAATTGCGCGCCGAAATAATTTTTCAATTTTGAAAACACAAACTCTAACCTACTAAACTACCTCAATAATATCACGAGTTAAATTGACTAGTAATTTAACAATTCGAGGCTTTTACGTACCTTGAAACGATCTTAATAATGCTGAATGACATATTAAAATTTAAAAGAATTATCTGTTTTTAAAATTTCTGTTTTTATAATATGTTATATTTATACTTACACTATATATTTTTTTTATACATACTTTATGAAATTATCTTTGCTTGCAATTAAACTAAATTATATTAAAAGTGAGAAACTTTATTGTTAATCATAACTTAATATGATAAAAATGAAATGCAAAATAATAATATAATTAATATAATTCTTATATTCTCTCTAATATAAATATAATATAATTCTATAATAAAAATTTTTGGAATTTTTAAAGAAATTATTATCGAGGAGGGGAGAGAGGAGGGATATATAATAATCGCGTGATAATTATTTATTCTGATTATCTAAAATATCACTGTGTCATTAATTTATTGTGTTATAAGGTTATAACTGCCATGAAAACATTTTATACTTTGTATACGTCACAAAAGAAATCTCTGCCGTTGTAATACATGAGACTGTAATTTCATGTGTACCTACTTTCAACCACACTTTACATTGTTATAACTTCTCATATACCGTGATTGCTGCAAAAATTGCTGCCATGTTTGCAATCTCCTTTCAAGAACATTTTTATATGCTCATATAAAGTGTTCATTATCGATTTTCGTTTTTAAGGTAAATGCTGTTTTTAAGAAAAATAAATTCGTCGACATCAAAAGGAAAAAGGAAAATTTGTAATTATCATTTACAACATTTTGCATTTTTATTACTTGCGTAAGATTGAATGGAATTTTACAACTAATCAGCTTGAAAAGAATTACGACGCAAATTATGACGCTTACTGGCGAAGAGCTAACGCTTCCTTTAATTCAATATTTAACGTCGGTTCAATTAGCTTAACTTCATTTCGCGATTATTTCTCAATACTAGTCTGAAAACCATTAAACTGATATTCAGCTTGCATATTTAATGTACTTTTGCAGTCTCCCGTTGCTCTATTACGCTCGTAATTTGATACCTACATAGATTGAAACTGACTCGACAAAGCTCGGCGAAATTTTGTAAATTGGTACGGTCCACTAGGATTCCCATGGCGATTGTACAATAGTAGCAATAGTGTTTCGTACTTCAATCGAAATAACATATCCCCCGCGCGCTTGAACGCGAATCAAAGTGAATTTACCGGTACGAATTTGCTTCCCCACGTTTGGCGATAGAGCTCTTTATTTATTTATGTCTCGACAATTTTACAAACGCGCGACATGTCCGGTGATGAGTTCGTGCAAACATTTCACGAGACGTGATCTCGTGTAAAATTTTGTTGCCACTTCCCTTCGCTTAACTCGTTTATCGGCGGGCTAGCGCGCGCTGTATCTCGTAACTCGTCCGTTACGAAGTTAAATTTACTCATAGCAAATGTGATGGAGAATGGTTATGCTAATATCGCTGAATTTAGTAGTGTCGCATCACTTCCGTATGCACTCGCAACGCGCTCGCTTTCATCGAGACACACATCATAAATTTAAAAAATAGAAGCAGAGACATTCTGTTTAAGAGAGAGTTGCTTTAATGAAAATTTAATTCTAACACCTTATCTCTATTCTGAAATTTACACCTTGTTAAATAACTCGGCAATAAAGCTCGAAATGATAAAACATATTTGTACGAAAGAAAACAAATCTCTAGCAAATAATGTTTATTTCTGTAATAAACGATGCATACGTGCTCCATTTTAGCGATTTTCAGGTAAATCTCTTTAACTAAAATGATCTCATCTGCACTTAAATTTCTATTGTTAAAAAACTCGGTAATGTAACTTGAGATGGTGAAAAGTGTTCTATAAAAGGATATTTCTATTCAGCATACAAGTGCAAACTTCGTAAAGAAGGAAATACGCTCTAAAAAATATTTTAGAAAAAATTGTTGACAGAGAAAATTGCTTTATCTAACGAATATTTAATTCGAAAACTACACATATCTTTACATTCCTTTTGTTACATAACTCGATAATGAAACATGTTTTCATGATGGAAATTTCTATTTAAGAGACACAAATGCAACTTTTGTTTGAAAAACGATGCAAATTTGCTCCAAAAACGAGCTAAGAGAAACTGTGTTACAATCACTTTAATGGAATTCCAGTTGAGTTTTATATCTGTTTAAATTTCTCATCGTCAAATAGAAACAATATACAGTTCAAAATAATTAAAAACGTCATGTATAAAAGAGGAGCTTTTTTTTCAGGAACAATACATGTTTTATACAGAGGTATATTTTATGTTTGTACAAAGTTTGTAACTCTTCTGTTTTATTATTGCAGTTGTAATCACGTTATGAGGATGGTTGCCTTTAAATCAAAACCACTGCGTTGAGTGATGAACGTTATGTCGTGTAACGTAATCTTGCATTTCACTCTTTTCATATTAGCATATTAAATTGCTAAACATAAATTTTGATACAATAAAACAATAATGCTTTTTTTCACAGCTCTTTCAAGATTCTATCATGACTCTTGAGATCCATATTTAATTTATTAAATTTTCCGAACAGAGCTTTAACAAGATAAATATAGCTAAATCAAAATTAAATTATCGAATACTTAATTATTTTTTCATTTAAATTCATAGAATTCAAAACTTGAGTTGAAAGTCAATAATTAGGAATATTTTGTAGCAAGATAAATATAATTAATTATTACAAATATAATTAATTGTCACATTGAATTATTATTTATTTGTATCATGGAAAATAATTAGAATCTTTATGAAATTATAAAATTCATTCATATTTGAAATGTCATTTAACTTTAGTATCATAAAGCACAATGAATCGTTAATATATGTATAAAAGTTCATTTCTCTAAATTACAAAGATGACACGGTATACTAATTAGATGATACAAAAATAAGTAAAGTTTCTGTTAAATAAATTAATCGGCTGTCGCATTTATCATTTTTCATTCATTATATCATTTTCCATAGATTCAACAAGATATTCAACAAGAAAACATTACCGAAATGTCGCCAGATGCCACGTTGAAAATCGCCTTGCTCATTCTGATCACAAATTCCAAAAAACGCACTGATCCAATCTCTAAGACGTCGAGAGGAACACTCCGACTTCTCAGCTACATCTGAATACACGGTCGACAGATCAGGCAGACAGAATCCTCGATCCTGATGCCGGGATTCCCCGCCCAGTCCGTTCTCGTCACGACTTTCTCGGAGTAGAAGAACGAAAACCGGCTACGGGCGAATTATCGATTAATGGTATCCCCGTTAAAAAAAGCAGCCAATCGTTTTTCGATGATCGACACACAGATTTCCTCGCTGTCGTAAAAATAGGAAGGAAACACCCAGGAAAGGATACCGGCGCGGCGCGGCAACGAAGTTTGGATACCAGTCCTTAGATAAGAAGAAGCAGCCTCCGCTTGCAGAATAGAACACCTCACCGATCTGGAGCAAGGATTGACCCAACGATCCTCGCGATCACTTCGTACACAAAAAAAACTCCTCTATCACACCGGTCTAAACGGCGAATTTCCGCAAGCGGAACCAACGGCAAACGAAAACACCGGAACAGAGACCAGCAACCTTCGACGGTCGACGGCGTACTGACGAGAAGCAGCCAACCGCTTTAGGTCGGGAGCTCATCTACGTTACCGACGCAGGCGTCCTTGATGCAACGAGCTGGGGGGATCAGGTGGGTGCGGATCAGTGTGCCCGCCAGCACGAAACCCCCGAAGAGGAACAAGAGGAACAAGAAGAGAAAGAGAGAGAGAGGGAGAGAGAGAAGATAGGGCAGCGTAGCACAAACTCATCGGTTGTGTAGATACCTGTTGAATGCACTTGCTCAGGGTGGGAGGAAATGCTGCTGCCGCGGCGGGTCGGAGAAATTCACCGATGCGGTACCGCCACCACTGCAACGAACCGGCGAAAGGAATCCTCGAAACAAACGGTCATAGTCGGAGATTCGAAAACCCGCACTTGGCATCTCGCGTTGCCTCTCGGCCGCTGAATTTGCCTCCAGAGTTGCGACCGCAACTTGTAGTCATATGCATCCACAGTAGCAGTAATGGATTACAGAGGCATAGAAATCGACCAATCGTAATTGATTATTTTTCTCACATTCAATCTATGATTGGTCGATTTCTACGCCTACTCCTTAAGCCATTACTACTGTAAAGCCCATTGTAGATCATGCATTAGTCATATGCATGTAGTCTACAATGGGCAGTAGTGGATTAAGGAGTAGGCATAAAAAATCGATCAATCATAGTTGAATGTGAGAAAAATAATCAACTATGATTGGTCGATTTCTACGCCTCCTTAATCCATTACTATAAAGCCCATTCTATAATGGACAGTAGCAGTAGATTAAAGAGTAGGCGTAGAAATCGACTAATCATAGTTGATTATCTTTCTCACATTCGATTATGATTGGTTGATTTCTGCGCCTACTTCTTAATCCACTACTGTTACTGCCCATTGTAGAATGGGGTTTTACTGCCCATTGTAGACCATGCATTTATACAAACTCGTTGAGATGAAACGTAAATAACAAGCAAACAGAGAACTCTATGGTCGATTGCGGAAATATGATCTTTCCGCTCGATTTATCAAAATAATCAATCAAAAAGGATTAAATTATTTTATGATATGCTCTGGAATACTTTGAAATGCTATTGCTATTGAATAATACAATAATTTGGTATGATAATTATTGATTGATTGTATTGTGCACTTGAATTATTCAGGTTGGTAGAAGAATACAAAAGAATGTAAAAATTATCCCGATTATCAGTTTCAAAATATCTTTTAAACATGAAATAATTTATATTTGTTACAACACATTTCTTTATTAAGAACGTATTACACATGTTTTTTAACGAAATGAAAAAATTACAGATTTTTCTATAATATATTGATGAAAATAATACAAAGAGTTTAGCAACGAGATTTAAAATCTTTAATTTAGATTTAAAATCTAAATTAAGAAATTGTTTTAATAAAAAGTAGATGTTCTAAAAAATTAAGACATAAAATAAGAAATTTTTTATTTATATTGTATTGTTAAATATAAATATTGATTTTATTGAACTTTTTCATGTGTATATAATAGAATCGGGATCAATTGACTAGAAGAGTAAGTAGAATAATCGAGGCTACATTAAAAACAAAATATGCGAGACACGCGTAAACGTGTCTAAGCACACAGCAGCGACTGCCGCTCAGTCTGCTGTACATCTTGTTGCGAACACATCTATGATAGAAGTTATGCCACAATTTTAAAAAATCGTACACCTAAGTAAATATTTTTATTCTTAAAATTTTTGTTTTACAATCGTATATGATTGATTTGAGGTATGTGATTTCTGCTTAGCTAGTAAGTGTAGTTCTTACTTAAAGTCCAACAGATTTTTTTTATGTGACTTTGTTATCGTATATTGTTAATGTTTTTAAAAAATGAATGAACGAGGGGCTAGTAGAGCCCCTAACCACAGCATGGAGCTATATGACTCATTTAGTGACGATTCTTATAGTACTTATTCAATTTATTTCTTTAAAAAGATTTTCCTCAATGGTATATTATAAGTTTAATTCCCTTATGTCCAATTTCTTGAAAACTAGGCTCATTTGACGTGTTTTTGCATGAAAATGAACAAATTTTGCAAAAAGAAACATTGTTTTGTCCTGCGCAGCGATGTGTGTTTAAAATATATTTTTATAAAAGTTTTATTAATATATAGCTTAAAATATATTAATTTTTATTTTAATAATCTTAATCGAATTATCCCGGTCCCGGAACTAGTTGAATCAAATGAAACGCATTAGAAAAATGCATTTTTTTCCATATTAATTATCAGTTTACCTTTATTATTAAAATATTATTAGGTAGTCAAATGTATGTAGTAATTGGTAGAATTTATTTTTTCGATAAGTCTCTTAATTTCGTAAAAATTCGAAACTGAAAAATGAATTTATTAATCTCCCAGTCTCCCCTATTTATTTTGTGCATAAAGTATAAATTTCCAATTTTAGCTACTTTTTACAGAGACTGTACACCTGATACATTTTTAATTGAATAACGATAATAAACCTGATACATTCACGATTAAATAAATCTTTTAGCATGTACACACATAACACAATGATGTTCGAAATATCAAAAATCTGTATTTTTATTTCTATTCTGAAAACTTGTATTTCAATTGGATTATCAAAAATCTGCAAAAGAAAAAATAATATATATAATTTGTCTGTATTGTATATAATCTCAGCTGAAAGATAAACGCCCCTATAGAGAATTCGAAAAATAAAATAAAGAAACCTCTCTCAATATTTAATTCTATTATCAAAATGCAGTAGATGCGAAAGTTGTCAATCAATTCCGTGTTGCGATTCTATTGCTGTAAAGGATTTGATGGTAAATCAAAAGAATTTTCACGGGTCAACTCCAGAGTCTAGGAAATTAATGCGAAACTGTCACACAGCTGTCAACGACAAGATTCGAAACCGCTCTTCGATACAACGTCACTTTCGCGTCACGACATTCAAGAAGAAATAGCCTTAGGAAGCGGTTAAAAGCCTCGAAATTACATTCGTCGGGAATAGGAAATTATGCGTCGAATTGAAACTCGTGATTGCGACCAATTTTCCCGCGAGACATGACGAGTAGCTGAAAAAGAGAATTAACGTAGTCAGGATGCGAGGGATTCGGTACGAGAATTCGAATTTGTGAATTTACTCTAGCGCCTGACGAGAAGAAATCAAATTGCAATGTCGCGATTCAATGGGAGTAGAAGTTTTCCATTCATATAAATAATCAAAAATGATGGACACGTCCAGGAATCCAGGAATTCGGATAGCTGGCGTGTATCTAACAGCGTAATTTCAGCGAAACTTTATCACGCTCTTGTTACACGAGAACGCACTATTCCACCAGCGAGGTGACCGCATTTCGATATCACATGCCTTGGACGAGATTCATGCCGAGAACGGCTTCGTCAAGAGGAAGGATCGATACTTGTATTCGATATTGAATCCTTCCTGCAACTACAGCTTTGCTGACACCAAAAGGATTCTCGTTGCACTAACGTGTCAAACTATTTTTCTTATTTACATTAATATTCATATTAGCACTTGGAGAATAGAAAAATTAAGAGGAATTAAAAGAGATAATCAGAACGAGAAAGCTACAATTATTACACAAAAAGAAGAGTTTTGCTAAAGTATCTAAAAATTTAGCTAGATATAGAAAATAATTTTGTTGGACTATCAAAAGAATTGTAATAGACGCTCAAGCAATCTTACGAAAAATTTTGACATTCTAGCAATCATCTTGAGTGTCTTAATTATTTTGATGATACAGTAAATCATTTTCAGATTTGTAGCTTTACATACTTCAGTAAAATCATTCTTTTCGTATAACAGTATCTCTGCAGTTTCAAAGATATTTGAATTATGTAGATGTAGACTATTATGCTAACTGGATCCATTTTTCTTTTTTTTTTTTAAGACTACTATCTTTTGATAAATAGATAACATTCTATACATATAGTTTTTCAATCTATACATATAATTTTTCAATATAATAAATAACATTAATTAAAAGGGAAGTCTGTAACAAAATAAAAAAAATTACTTTGTTTACTTTCTTTTTAAGTAAACTCAATTCTTTTTATACAATGTTTATGATCTGTATCACAAGTTTTCTTCCCTACAGAATTCTTTATGTATTATTAATAAGAAATTTAAAAAATGTTAATATTAAATGTGAAGAAGTTTCATAAGAGATAAAATAATAAGAGATAAAAAGATTCCGAGAGTTACATTGTAATTCACAATATTCTGCATATTTCGAATTTTGCGTCGTCTAGTGCTCGACAAGAAAATTACTGCGTCCTCTCGTCTCGCGGAGTTGTTGGAATGGCGGCAAAATTATACGGTAAGATTGGCGGAAGTGCAAAGTAAGGATGATGGCAGGTAGTTCCGTTAAAATTTTCAAAATTACGTTCTGCGTTAGCCACTTTCCGGGGAGCGCGCGCAACGTCTGCAGTAATCGACATAGTTACGGCGAGGGGCATTAATTTTATAAAAGCCGGCATTGTTAAACAGTGATTTGCACAACTAAATACACTCATTATTTGACTCGCCCGTCTGCGTACTTAACTGATAATTTGAAGCAAAGTCAGCGGTACTCTTCTCATTTATATTTTATGTTAAATTATATAATTTTTTATACTAAATTATATAATTTTTTTTTTGCTATGAGCAATTACAAATATGATTCAAAGTCGTGTTTGATATTATCTTTTTATTATATTTGCGAATATGTATTGTCCGTATTATCCGTATCGTTTATTGAATATTTTAAAATAGCAGTTTGGAATGAAACATTTATATCAATAGTAATAATTAAATAATTAATAATTAGTAATTATTAATCATTAATAATTACTATATTTTGAAGAAATACTATAAAATCTATAGTTAAATAAAAAAAATAATAATATTACTTGATTATATTAAATACATCAATTAATTATATAAATTTAAGGAACAATTTATTGAATGAATTACAATCGCTTACATTATTTACACTAGAGTATAAATAATCCTACATTTTGCAAGAAATTATATCGACGTACATTTATATATCCATAATTTTATATTCAAATAAAATCATTTTTCCTACAAACAAATGCCCCATAAAAAATTTTACAAAAGCGATAATGTTCAAAGGATTGCAAGCAATTTAAATTTAGAATTAAACAGTTATTTTGTCAGTATTTTTTAATTAATACTTTTTTACGATTTCTATCATTTGCAATCTCATGCTACAACAAATTTAGCATTAAACTATATAATTATAAAATTATTATTATAGTAAGTAAGATATGTGTATATAAAAATACTTTTTTGTTGTTACATTTCATGGAAATAACTTTAAGCAAGTAGATTGACTATTCCGATTTACAAACGCTCATAATCGTAAAACAGAAATAAACAGCTTATACGTGTGTTTGATATGATCTCGCAATATAAATGGACTTTGGGAAAAAACTCGGAAATCGAAAATAAGAATCACATGTAGTTATCTCCGATAAGATATTACCCATAAATAACGCACATACACGTATATACGATAAATTTCTCTCTGAATGCTGCAGTTTTGCGGTTAGATAAATTAGTTAAGCTGAACGCTACTTTAAAAATTATATGAAGTAATATGATACACAGAGCGTTCCAGACTTCGATAAGATGTAATGGGATTTTTAATCAATCTGCTATGTTTTCCGATAAATATCGAGAAAATAATATTTTTGAAATTATACACGATGGAAATGAAAGAAATTTTGATAACTAAATTTCAACAACGTAAATAATGAAATATTAATTTTCATTTAATTTTCAGTTCAATTTTATTTTAATATGTTTACAAGATTATTGACAAAAACATTAATTTAAAATGGAAAATGAATATTTATATGGCATAGTTATTATTAATATAATTTTACTATGGTTATTTCTTCAAGATAATTGTGAACATTATAATTATTTGTTATTATATTTATTGTTATTTTAATAATCAAGAAATCATTGATTTAATATTACGTCCTATTTATGTGTCATATTTATTTGTTTTATTAATGAAAAGAGATTCTTCCTAATTAGTATTTATTTTCTTATTTTTCATGCTTAAATGCTTATGTATTAATAAAATGCTTAAAACTGTTATGATTTTTATAAAAAATACTAATAAATAAATTCTTTTTTTATTTTATAAAAATTGAGATGTTTTCTAGGTTTCAAAATTATTTTGTTATGTTTTGCTATTTTTAATTTTTGTTTTTTTTAATATGTCACATGAATACATCACAGACAGATTTAAAATACAGAAAAAATAAAGAACACTCCCATGCGGGTGTAAGTTTTATATGCTCGTTGCCGGGATGTCATAAAATGTTCGAAAACAAGACTTCAAAAGGCACTCCGTTTGGTATGAAATCGCCTGTAGCGAAAATTCTTGTCTCGAAAATGAATGAAAGTCCGCAGGCTGTACTTTTAACCATTCCTGTCACTGACTATGAATGATTAAACGAAATATTTTCTGTCATTCCGTTACGTCGCTGTGATATTTATATTTATTTATATGATTCTTTATCATTTATATCTGTTTGAACGCATTCACGCATTTGTACTTATTTGCAAATCTCTTTTCCCTCTTGCCATTGTTCTGAATGTATCCATTCCGATGAGAAATGTGAGGAATGCATTAAGTGAGGTATCTCTTTCGGCGCTTTCTTTTTTTTTCTTTCTACATTTATGTCACATTTTCTAATCATTACTTCTAGACAAATCGATGATGCGTACTTATAGTCATAACGCGTGCAAATACAACAATGAGATATATCGATTCGGCTAGTCCGTTTCTTCCGCATTTGACACCTCGCCAATTTCAACGGCATGCATACGCAGTAGTCGGATATCCGTTATTGTTGCTCTTTCTCTCTCTCTCTCTCTCTCTCTCTCTCTCTCCCCTCTCTCTCTCTCCCCTCTCTCTCTCTTTCCGATGTCCTATAATTCTAGGCATAAATTATTTGCAGAACTCCGAGAGTTCAGTGTCCATGGCAATGGCGAAGCCAATGTCAGTCGAGGTCATCAGCGTCGTCGATATACCTATATCTATATCAGGTCTGGGACCTTTGAAACTGTTCCAGCCACAAACGCATACTGCTTTTATGCCAGGATTTTAACGCGAGATGATTTAAATCCGATTATTGCACGTCGGACGGAATTTTGTTGCAATTTTGTGACAACACCAATTTCAAATTAATTATCTTTTATTTTATCGAATTCGAATTTGCATTAAACCGCTCTTTGATTATTAACTTAAAATATACATATAAAGCATGGCATTAACAATTAAATCAAAATTTTTTAAATAAAATATCTTAAATTTTGCAAATGATAACAGCGAAAATATTGTCTTCGCTTTCAGAGGTCTCTTTATATTTCTTATGTAAACAGTTTCTTGTACATCATACATATTTGTCTATTAATTATCATTTATTATTACAGTCTGTTAACTTAAAGAACGAGAATTTATTTTTAAAATCTTTTTCCGTGAATAAGATTTATTATATAATTCAGTATTTCCTTGCCTCAAAATAAGACACTATTTTACTATTGTAGTGATGAAGATTAATGAAAAGTTAATGAAGTCTATAAAGGTTAATGAATTAATTACATAATTAAGTTTTTTATTATTAATAATTTTAATTCTCATTAAATAATGCATGAAATTTAAAACATTGAAAATATAGTCACTAGATGTATATATATATATATATATATATATATATATATAT